>VAOU01078982.1_pt1 | contig 12534 bp, 11 predicted proteins | sample 3393871 | NCBI WGS metagenome assembly VAOU01 (sample SAMN08290440, study PRJNA428436) | hydrothermal vent metagenome | isolation source: Deep-sea hydrothermal vent chimney | place: Atlantic Ocean: South-mid Altantic Ridge | depth 1820 m m
ACTCTGAGGACGAATTTGACTCGTCAACGAATTTGACTCGGCAACGAAGCATGGCGCCTTTTACAGCCGATTGTAGCAGAAATGGATTTTTAGAGGTTCCCTAAACAGAGTTTTATCTTGTGGAGATTTTTCGTGGAATCGTGTTACAGCGCAAGGAACGCCGATTGGGCGAAAGAGATGTAACCGGCGGGCATAATGCCGAGCCACAAAGAGCCGTATATGGCGACGATCATCGCGGCTATAAGGGAAGGCGCAAAAACAAGGGGCGGCAAATCCTCTCCCGGCTCGTCTTGCATATACATCATAACGGAGAGGCGCAGGTAGTAAAAAATCGATATGACCGAGTTTACGACGCCTATGACAGCAAGATAGACATACCCGTGCTTGAGCGCGGCCATGAAGATATAAAATTTACCGACGAACCCTGCGGTAGGAGGAATTCCGGCCAGAGAGAATAAAAAGATCACCAGGGCGACCGCCATCAGCGGATATCTGTACCCCAATCCTGTAAAGTCAGAGAACTTTGTTTTCTCCTCCCCTTTCCTGCCTACTACGGTCACAATGGCGAACGCGCCGATATTCATAAAAGTATAAACGAGCATATAGTACATAATCGCCGACGACCCCAGCGCGCCGCCCGCCACGAACCCGACCAGTATATATCCTGCGTGGGCGATGGAGGAATAGGCCAGCATTCTTTTGACATCGTTTTGCAGAAGGGCTATGACATTTCCGACCGTCATCGTCGCGACCGCCAGTATCCAGATAATCACCCACCAGTCGGCCTGCAGGCTGGGAAACGCCACGTTAAACACCCGGAAAAAAGCGGCGAAAGCGGCGGCTTTGGGCCCCGCCGACATAAACGCGGTGACAGGCGTCGGAGCGCCCTGATACACGTCCGGCGTCCACATGTGAAACGGAACAGCCGAAACCTTGAAGGCGAACCCGATCATCAACATCACTATTCCCAGATCAAGAACAGCCTCAACCCCGGAGCCGGACGACACAGCCTTGGCTATAATGTCGATCTGGGTGGAGCCGGTGGAGCCGTAAATCAGGGCGATGCCGTACAGCAAAAACGCCGTGGAAAGAGAGCCGAGGATGAAATATTTCACAGACGCCTCGTTCGACCTGGCGCGCTTTCGCGTATACCCCGCCAGAGCGTAAAGCGAGATCGACATCACCTCCAGCCCCATGAATATCGTTATCATATCAGAGCCGGACACCATAAACAGCATGCCCGATGTCGCGAAAAGAAGAAGAGCGTAATATTCACCGTTATCGATGCCTTCGTCTTTGTTGTATTTCACAGATACAAGAATTGTCATGCCTGTCCCAAGCAAGCAGATAAGCTTGAAAAACTGGCCAAACCTGTCGACAACGTAGAGCCCGGAAAAAGTCGTCCACGACGGATCCCCCGCCAGCCTGAAAGTAATAAAACAGGCCGCTATCACACCCACCAGGGAAATGTAGGCGATATGATCCCGCCCTTTTTTTTCAGCGAAAACCTCCAGCATCAGCGCCACCACCGCTGTCAGCGCCAACGTAATCTCCGGGGCGATGGCGCCCAGGCTTATATCAGGAACCGGTATGCTAGCCATTTGATTATCCTTCACCATCATCGGCGGACGTCTTGTCCACCGGCGGTTTTATAGCAATAGCCATTTTACCGTCTGCTGTTTTTTCGTTCTCGATCTGAACGACTACCGATGTTCTGGTCTGCTCCACCAGATGATTAATAGACGGCTCCATTTTTTTGATAAACGGAGTGGGAAAAACACCGAGCACGAAGATGAAAACGATCAGCGGTGTGAAATAGGCGATTTCCCTGAGGCTCAGATCGGTAAGTTTTTCGTTTTTGGGGTTTGTGATTTTACCTAGCATGACCCTCTGGAACATCCAGAGCATATAGACCGCCGCCCATATCACGCCCGTCGTGGCCAGAACCGCAAACAGAGGATTGGCTTTCCATACGCCGAGCAGAATCAGAAATTCGCCGACAAACCCGTTCAGTCCGGGAAGCCCTATCGACGAAAGCGTTACGATCATAAAAATAACGGCGAAGATCGGCATTTTTTTCGACACTCCGCCATATTCGCTGATAAGCCGTGTGTGCCTGCGCTCATACAGTACGCCGACGATAAGAAACAGCGCGCCTGTTGAGATGCCGTGGTTTATCATCTGGAGCATCCCGCCCTCGATGGCCTGCGTGTTCATGGCGAAAATGCCGAGCATCACAAACCCCAGGTGGCTGACGGACGAATACGCGACCAGTTTTTTCACATCCTCTTGTACCATCGCCACAAGGGCGCCGTAGATAATGCCTATGACCGCAAGAGAGCTGATCCACCACACAGCGTCGGCCGCCGCCTCCGGGAATATCGGTAAAGAGAACCTTAAAAAGCCGTATGTCCCCATCTTAAGAAGGATGCCGGCAAGTATGACCGACCCGGCTGTCGGCGCCTGGACATGGGCGTCGGGAAGCCAGGTGTGGAACGGGAACATCGGCACCTTGATCGCGAACGCCATAAAAAAAGCGAGGAAAAGCCAGAACTGGGCCGACGGGTCGATCTTGAGCCCGTGATACGAAAGTATGTCGAAGCTGTACTGCCCGGTCAGCTCGTGTAGATGAAAATAGAGCCACAAAATAGCGACAAGCATCAGCACCGAGCCAAACATCGTAAACAGGAAAAATTTCACCGCCGCGTATATCCGCCGTTGCCCTCCCCATATCCCGATCATCAAATACATCGGTATCAGCATCACTTCCCACAAAACGTAAAACAGGAAAAAGTCGAGAGCGCAAAAGACGCCGATCATGCCTGTCTCCAAAATAAGCATGGAAATCATAAACTCTTTGATATGCTTGTCTATGGCGGTCCATGTGGAGGCTACGCAGATGGCGGTTATCAGAGTCGTGAGCAAGACAAGAAACAATGATATGCCGTCGATGCCCAGCGAGTAATAAACCCCCCAGGCAGGTATCCATTCATGCTTTTCGACAAACTGCATTTCATAGGTGTTTTCAAAATAGAAGTAGAGCGGGACCGACATCAGGAAAACAATGACCGTCGTGGTAAAAGCGGCTCCCCTTATCAGGCCTTTGTTGTTTTTGTCGATAAACAAGATGAGTAGGGCGCCCGCGAGGGGAAGAAACGTTAACAGTGAAAGAATCGGTATTGAATCCATTGTCGTTTAATTCCCCAGCGCCAGAATCCAGAGGCCCACGAAGAACACGCCGCCCAGCGCCATAGCAAGCGCGTAGTTTCGCACCATTCCTGTCTGTGATTTTCTGAGCAGAGAGCTAAGGTCGGTGACAAAACTGGCGATTGAGTTTACGAAGCCGTCCACGATTTTCACGTCGAAAATTTTCCAGAGAAAGCTTCTTGAGAAACTCACCACCGGTTTTACGATAACCACGTCGTATATTTCGTCTATGTAATATTTGTTCTGGAGCGTCGTATATACAGTTTTTATAAATCCGCCTTTAGCGGCCATCTCCGTCGCCGCCTCCGGCCTTACATAGTAAAAGTGACGGGCCACCAGGATGCCAAGAACCGCTACGGACACCGAAAAACCCATGAGAAAAAGCTCCAGGCCCAATGAGGCGTGAGGATGCTCCGGGGCGCCGGGAGTATGAAACACCGGGCCCAGGAAATTGTTCAGCGCATGGCCGCCTTCTATAATCGGCAGTCCTAAAAATCCGGCGAAAGCCGCGCCAAAGGCGAGTATGATAAGCGGGACGGTCATTACGTTGGGCGACTCGTGAACATGGTCGCGGACATGCTGATCCTCGGCTCTCAGCTCGCCGGAAAAGGTCATGTAATAGAGCCTGAACATGTAAAAGGCGGTAACTGCGGCGGCTACGGTCGCCAAAATCCAGTAAACCAGATTCCCTTTTGTGTGCCCCAAAAAGGCGCTTAACAAGATTTCGTCTTTCGAGAAAAATCCGGCGAAGATTGGAATTCCAGAGATCGCCAGAGCGGAGATAAGCATTGTCATATGCGTTATCGGCATCTTGCTCTTGAGCCCGCCCATCTTACGCATATCCTGCTCGCCCGACATTCCGTGAATCACCGACCCGGAGCCAAGAAACAGACAGGCCTTGAAAAAAGCGTGGGTCATAACGTGGAACACTGCGGCCACATACGCCCCGACGCCGCAGGCAAGGAACATATAGCCAAGCTGGCTGACGGTCGAATAGGCGAGCACACGTTTAATATCGTTCTGGTACAGCCCCATGGTGGCGGCGAAAAGGGCGGTGGCGGCCCCGATGAGCGCGACAACAATCATGCTTGTCGGGGCAAGGTTGAAAAGGGCGTTGCATCTGGTCACCATATAGACACCGGCGGTCACCATCGTGGCCGCGTGGATAAGCGCGGATACAGGGGTAGGGCCTTCCATAGCGTCGGGAAGCCATGTATAAAGCGGAATCTGGGCCGATTTGCCCGTAGCCCCTAAAAACAGAAGGAGCGTTATGCCGGTAACAGCGAAACCTCCCGCAGGCAGAACCTGGCTCGCCGAGGGAAAAACAGTTGTATAGTCTATCGACCCGAAAGTCCAGAAAATCCACATGATCGCCAGCAGGAAGCCGAAGTCGCCGATCCGGTTCATGACGAAAGCCTTTTTCCCAGCGTTGGAGGCGGAGTCTTTTTCGTAGTAATAACCGATCAGCAGATAAGAGCAAAGCCCCACCCCCTCCCAGCCGATAAACATAAGCAGAAAGTTGTTGCCCAGAATCAGAAGGAGCATCGAGAACATGAAAAGGTTCAGGTACGCAAAATATCTTGCGTAACCCTCCTCGTGGCTCATGTATCCAATAGAGTAGACATGGATCAAAAATCCCACGCCGGTGACGATCAGCAGGAATATCGCAGACAACGGATCGATCTGGATTCCCGCCTGGGCCGTGAACGAGCCTGCCTGAATCCAGGTGAACAATATCTTCTCGAATACCCTGTCGCGCGCGTCGAGCGATAAAAGGTTGAGAAAAGCTATAACCGCGATAAAAAACGAGAGGCCTGTGGAGCCGACGGCCCAGAGCGTAACCGAGCTTTTCGACATAAACTTGCCGAAAAGGCCGTTCACTATCGCTCCGATCAGAGGCAGGATAGGAACCAGCCATATATTTTCAAGACCCAGCATTAAAGTATCCTTATTCCGTTAATGTTTTAACAGGCTCACACGATCCACATCGACTGTTTCGCGGTTTCGAAACAGCGCCATCACAATGGCAGGGCCCACCGCCGCTTCAGCCGCGGCGACAGCCATAACCATAAACACAAAAACATGCCCCGTCATATCGCCCAGGTAATAAGCGAACGAGATAAACGTCAGGTTGACGGCGTTTAGCATAAGCTCTATGCACATCATAATCACAATCACATTTCGCCGTGTGAGCACGCCTACGACGCCTATGACGAAAAGAATCGCGGACAGCGCAAGAAAATGATTTATCGTAAGCATGCGTTCGCCTTTTTATTTCATCTTCAACTTTGTAAGCGCCACCGCCCCCACTAAAGCGGCGAGCAACAATATGGAGGCGATTTCAAACGGAAGCAGGAAATCGGTATATAAAAGTTTTCCCACCCCGGCCGTCGTCCCAAAATCCGCCGAAACGCCAGCTCCGCCCGACGTCCCCGGTATCGTGACCATAGACATGAACGGAACCAGCAGGGCGCAAAAAACCGCGACGCCCGCAAGCTGTAAAGCCGTCCGGTGATAACTTATAGCTCCCTGTTTCTCCCTCAGGTTAAGAAGCATGATGACAAACAGGAACAAAACCATGATCGCGCCCGCGTAAACGAGTATCTGCAAAGCGGCGATCAGGTGCGCGTTTAGCAAGACATAAAAAACCGCAAGGCAGAACATAACCCCTATAAGGCTTATGGCCGAGGAGACCGGCTTTCTGGCCACAATCATAAAAATGGCGAAAGCGACCGATACTATCGCGAACATGTAAAATATCAGCAGTTCCATCTTTCCATCTCGTTTATCAAGCTTTTAATCTAACAATATGCTGAAAAAGTCCTTCCCTGGCTTTTTCAGCTGTAAAAGCGAAAAACGCGGTTTCCGCTTTTCCTCATTTTTCAAGCGCTTTTCATTCTTGAAAAATGGCGGTACCTCCATGTACCGCTGACATCAGGCCGCTGAAAATAGTTTTTCAGCAACCTGCTAATTATTTTTATATCTTTTTATCCCGAAATACCTGCCCCTGATCGCCTCGAGGCGCCTGACGAGGTTTCTTTCCGGATAAAGCAATTGCTCCTTGCTATAAATCATTTTCGACCTGTCATACTCGCACAGGTTTTTCCAGTCATGGCTCATTATTATCGCCTCTTTTGGGCATGCTTCCTCGCAAAGCCCGCAGAATATGCAACGCGATCCGTCCAGAGTGTAAGTCAGCGGATAGCGCTCACCGTTTTCACGCTCCGCCCCGACAATGCTTATGCAATGCGGAGGACAAATCACCTCGCAAAGCCCGCAGGCCACGCATTTTTCAAGGCCGTCGGAGCGGCGCACCAGCGCCGGGCGCCCTCTGTAAGAAGGCGGGATAACCGGATCCTCCTCCGGGTAGTAGAGGGTCATTATCTTTCTATGCTTACGTCCCCCGGCAAGCTCCATGACAAGACCGGCCATGTTCGTTAAAAAGTGCCTCATGGTAATACTCATCCCGCGAAGAATCTCCGGCACATAGGAGGCCTCCCACAGGGTAAGCTTTGCGTTTCGATCAACTTTTTTAAAAGTAATAGCCATCTAATATCCTCTACACAGAAGGCATGACACCGGTCAGGATGCCTGCGCCGACCAGAAAAATCCAGATCAGCGAAGCCGGCAAGATCATTTTCCAGCCCAGCTTCATAACCTGATCGTACCGAAACCTGGGCAAAGTCCAGCGGATTGACATCTGGAGCATGATTAACAGCGTAAGTTTAATTATAAAAACCGCCACACCTATCAGCATAGCGGCGGCGTTGGCCCCGTTTGGGCCAAGAAAACCTAAAAAGTCGATCAGCCCGGAAACCGTGACGAACGGAATCTGGTGCCCTCCGAAAAACAGGGTAACGCAAAGCGCGCTGATGGTGACTATCTCAAGAAACTCCGCCGTCCAGAACATTATGAACTTCATTCCTGAATATTCGGTGAAATACCCGGCCACAAGCTCCGACTCCGCTTCGGGGGTATCGAACGGTATTCTTTTGTTTTCAGCGATGGCGCATGTTAAAAACAGGATGAACGCGGGAAAGTGCCATATGATTCCCCAGTGATAAAAGTTCTCCTGCTTGTCAACGATCTCCACCAGGCTAAGGCTCTGGTAAAACATCACGAGGCCGATTATAGTAAGCCCCATAGCGACTTCGTATGAGAACATCTGGGCGGCGGCTCTTAGCGCTCCTAGTAAAGACCAGTTGTTGTTGGAGGCCCAGCCTGCGATGACGACTCCATAGGTGGCCAGCGAGGCGATGGCGAAAACATAGAGAACTCCCACGTCCAGGTCGGCTATGACAAGGCGGGTCTCGTGGCCCCACAAATTGTACGTCCCGCCAAACGGTATCACGGCAAACGCGATCAACGCTGGTACCACGGATATAACCGGCGCCAGCCTGTGCAATGCGGTCTCGGCGCCTCTGGGAACGAAATCCTCTTTGAATATAAGCTTTATGGCGTCGGCCAGGGAATGGAAGAGGCCGATCACGGTAAAGCCGAGAATAGCGGCCCGGTTGCCGCCTATACGATCCTGCATAACGGCCGACTGTTTGCGCTCTATCCACCCCAGGATGGGAGCGAAAAAACCTATGGTCAGACCTAAAATAAATGCGATCTTCACCACGGTTTCCACGAGATCAGGCAGTGTAATCACCTGTCGCACTCCCCGCCGATAAGGTTAATCATATCGAAAGTCGGTATCAGGTCGGCCAGCATAGAGCCTGTGACAAGCTGGGGCATGGCCGAAGTCAAAGCAAAAGAGGGCGGACGGCACCGGCATTTATAAGGTTTCCCTCCCCCATTCGACACTACATAAAACCCTACCTCGCCGTTCGCGCCCTCTATAGGCTGATATACTTCTCCTGCGGGTACTTTTTGCCCCTCAATGACTGCTTTGAAATGAAAAATCAGTGATTCTATCTTTTTGGAGCTTTCATCTTTGGATGGCTGACGCCAGTTCGGATCGTCGACGTTTATAGGCCCTTCCGGCATTTTTTCGAGGCACTGCTCCACGATACGCATCGACTGGTTGATCTCCTCCATCCGGACAAGGTACCGGTCAAAATTATCACCGGTGGAGCCTAGCGGTATTTCAAAATCAAGTTGGTCGTAGATCAGATACGGCTCTGCCTTGCGAACGTCGAATGGCACGCCGCAAGCCCTGAGACACGGCCCGGTGAAACCCCACTCAATAGCTTTTTCGGCGGAGATGCCGCCGACATCCCGCATCCTGTCGAGGAATATCCGGTTTTTTGTAAGGAGTTTGTTGAAATCGCTCCAAAGCTCCCTGTTCTTTTTGAACGCCTTGGCCACGCCCAGGCCGAATCCATCCGGCAGTTCGCTGATAAGCCCCCCGATACGCACATAGTTGTGGGTAAGCCTGGCGCCGCAGACCGATTCCAGAAGATCCCACACCAATTCCCGCGCTTCGACGAAATAGATGAACGCGCTTAAAGCGCCAAGCTCCAGCGCTCCGGCGCCAAGGTTGGTGTAATGGCCGCTCATCCTCGCCATCTCGCCGATAATGGTTCTTATGTAATCGCATCGCTCCGGCGTTTTGAGCCCTATCAATTTTTCCACGGCCAGGGCGTAGCCGATGTTGTTTAAGACGCTTGCGGTATAGTCGAGCCTGTCTGTATAGGGGAATACACCGCTCCACTGCTGGTTCTCGCACTCTTTTTCAAACGCCCGGTGCAGATAGCCGATCTCCACATCAATATCTTCTATGGTCTCCCCGTCGAGGGTGACGAGAAACTTCACGGTGCCGTGCGTGGCCGGATGGGACGGGCCCATGTTTATCACCATCCGCTCGGTGTGGCTCTCTTTATGGAAATCGTAATCTTTTTTAGCGTCGGTCATTTTTTGTAATTTTTTCTTTAGTTCCTCGGCCCTATAAGAGGTTGCCTTTTTGTTTTCGGATAATCTTTGCGCAGAGGGTGGCCCTCGAATTTTTCGTAGAGCAAGATGCGTTTGAGGTTCGGATGACCCCGAAACACTATCCCGTACATATCAAAGGCCTCTCTTTCGAACCAGTCGGCGCCTCCCCAAATGCCGGTTATCGAATTGATGAACAGGTTGTCTTCGGCCAGGGGCGCCTTTACCCTGATGCGATGGTTTTTCCCGATGGAATAGAGGTGATAGACCACCTCGAACCTGGCGTTCATTTCGGCCAGGTAAGGATTCAAATTCTGGTTGTCAAGATAATCGACCGCCGTTAAATCCATCATCATGTCGAAATTAAGACGGTCGTCTTTCCTCAAAAAATTCATGACATCGAGGATATCCTCCGCGTGAACGACAACCGTCTCGTCCCCGTGCAGGCGATGGGTATGAATCACGACGCCCGTGTCGGCGTATTTCTCGATGACAATGGCCAGAGGCGGCCCGCTCGTCGCGTCTCCGCTTCGGGCGCCTCCTGCAGGCGCGCTATCACTCTTCATTTTCATGCTCCGTATATCATCAAGTAACAATCCTGTCGTCCGCTTCCCCGACAGGCGCAATGCCTTTGACGCGGTTTGTCTGGCGTTCTTTTACCACCTGCTCCTGAAGTTTTATAAGTCCGTCCAGAACCATCTCCGGCCTCGGAGGGCATCCGGGGACATAAATGTCCACCGGGATTAATGTGTCTATCCCCTGAACTGTGGCGTAATTGTCGTACATGCCACCGGAAACCGTGCATGCGCCATACGCGAAAACCCATTTGGGCTCTGTCATCTGGTTGAATACTTTTACCAGGATCGGCGCCTGTTTGTGGCTGATGGTGCCTACCACCATCAGAAGATCCGCCTGTCTGGGCGAAAACCGGGGCAAGGCGGCGCCGAAACGGTCGATATCGTAGCGCGGCCCGGCCACGCTCATAAACTCCATTCCACAACATGCGGTGATAAACGGATAAAGGAAAAAGCTGTACTGTCTTCCCCATGCGACAACTTTGTCGAGCTGAGTGATAATAACACTGTCCGACAGAACAGCTTCGGCTTGTTCAGAGTCGTCTATCACTCCCATTCGAGCGCTCCTTTTTTCCAGACATAAATAAGTCCAACACCAAGAAGTAAAATAAAAATCATCATTTCAATAAAACCGAACATTCCCAACTGCTGAAAAATCACGGCCCACGGGAAAAGAAACACGGCTTCTATGTCGAATATGATAAAAAACATCGCTATAAGATAAAAACGGACAGAGTATCTTTGTTTGGGAGATACGATCTGGTTCTCTCCGCACTCGAACGGCTCCATCTTCTCCCGGAAAAAATGCTTCGGCCCTAAAAACTCCGACAGCATCAGCATCGCGCCCGCTATACCGACGGCGACAGCGCCCATGAGCAATACGGGGATATACTGGTTCCTCTTTTTATAAAACCCTCTTTTTTATCCATCTCTTCTAAACTTGAACAAGCTCAACGTCATGCAATTCCAGTTCATATTTCTAACCACAATCTTAACTCTTGCTTATCTTAACTCTTGTAACAGGATCGTTTCGGTATACAAGGTGAGCGGCGGGGGCGTTCTCGAAATTTATCGGGATAAAAACAACGCCTTTGCGCGCCCGGTTTTTTATTTTCAGGCTGGCCAGAATCGAGCCTTGTTTCGACTCCACCACAACTTTATCGCCTTCGTTAAAACTCCCCTCCTCTGCGTCTTCGGGATTCATCTCTATATAAGCGGACGGCTCTAATCGGTTTAAAGTGGGGGAGCGCCTTGTCGCCGGGCCCAGATGGAACAGGGAGTTCATTATCAGGGCAAGGAACGGATATGAGCCGCTCTCACCGGTCTCTACCGGTTTTATGTTGAATTGAAAACTTTCAGCCTTGCCCTTCCTGGGGTAGGAGACAAGTCCGCCGCCGCCTGAGACATTATCGTGGGTCAGCCCCTGATAACCAGGAACGCTATCTGCGATTTCATCGGCTACCTGCTCGCAACTCAAGTAGGAGTCAAGCCCCAGCCTCGCTCCTATATCGGCGAAAATCTCCCATTCGGGCCGGGCCTGCCCCACTCTGTCGATAGCCTTTCGTATAAGCTGAACCCGTCCTTCATTATTTGTATATGTCCCTTCCCTCTCCGCTATCTGGCAGGAAGGAAGCGTAATATTGGCCAGCACACTCGTCTCGCTTGGAAAGGAGCCTGAGACAACCAGAAACTCCGCGTTCTGAATCGCCTCTCGCACATACTGTCCGTCCGGGTAATAAGTTATCGGGTCGCACCCGGCTACGATCAGCGTCTTGATTGTCCCATCGGAAAGACCGTCGAAGATATTCGGGCCGGGGGACGAAAACGCCGGAAAATCAGACCCCCATTTCTTGTTGTAATGCTCTACCGCCCCTGTATCGTCCGCTTTGAGATAACCGGGCAGATGGGTGGGAGACAGTCCCATATCGTTGGCGCCCTGGCTGTTGCAATGCTCTTTGTAGACAAGCGTCTTGCCTCCGGTCAGATTGGCCAGGTTAGCAAGGGCCCGCATTATTTCAGCCGATCCATGATGATCGTGGATTTCTTTTCCGATAAAAATAAGCGGGGCGCCCCTTAAAGCCAATGCTGTCGCCGTCTGTTTGATCGCTTTGAAATCGACCCCGGTTACTTTGGCCGCGTCTTGAACGTTTATAAATTCGGCCGATTTGACAAGCCCTGCCGTATCATCCACTTGATCGGCCACCGAATCTGGATCAAGGCCGCCTATATCCGCGTCGGTGACAGCTTTAATAAGAGAGGCGGCCAGATAAGCTTCGGTTCCATATTTGTAACGCATCATACTATCTGGCCCGGGGAAAAAATCTGACGTATCCCTGCTACTGGCCACAAAAAGCGGGGCGCCTTTATCGCGCATGGCCATACGAACCATGTTGGCGATCACCGGGTTTTCATTCGCCGCGTCGCATCCAAAAAACAAGAACGCGCCTGCTTTGCCGATCTCATCGTAACTTGTTATCTGTGACGAAGCGCCGTAATTGTCGAACATTTGAGCGTTCAGATCGCTGTTTATCATGTTCGACATAGTGTCAATATGGTTTACGCCAAACCCCGCCCTCATAACTTTCTGTAGCATGTAGGCGTCTTCGTTGGTTAAATTCTCAGACGCGAGAACCGCTACGCTGTTTGGCCCATGTTTTTGTTTTGTCTCCTTGATTTTTTCCACCACTTCGCTGAGGGCCTGATCCCACGAGACCGGCTCATGCTTGACGCCTTTTAACGCGAGAGGTGTTTTTATCCTCTCGTCGGAATGAAAAGCCTCGAACCCGAACCGCCCCCTCACGCACAGGTTTCCGTTGTTTACCCCGATATTGTCGTCGGAGCTGATCCTCACAATTTTTCCAAGTTTCAGATCCATATG
>VAOU01011747.1_pt1 | contig 12517 bp, 9 predicted proteins | sample 3393871 | NCBI WGS metagenome assembly VAOU01 (sample SAMN08290440, study PRJNA428436) | hydrothermal vent metagenome | isolation source: Deep-sea hydrothermal vent chimney | place: Atlantic Ocean: South-mid Altantic Ridge | depth 1820 m m
CTCAGGGTCAGCTCATCGGGATCATGATCCCCCAGGGCGGCCTTGTTCAGGGTGATCACCCCGCGGCGCTCGAAGAGCCAGGCCACCTTGCCCTCCAGGCTGCCGCCATACTGTTCGAAGACATGGCGCACCGCCGCCACGGCGCGGTTCTTGTTGTCGGTGACCACTCGCAGCAGCACTGCCACCCCATGAGGGCCATAGCCCTCATAGGTCGCCTCCTCGAATTGCATCCCCGGCAGCTCGCCGGTGGCCCGCTTGATGGCCCGCTCGATGTTCTCCTTGGGCATGTTGATCGCGCGCGCCCGGGCGATGGTGTCGGCCAGGGCCGGGTTGGCTGCCGGGTCGGGCTCCCGGCGGGCCAGCATGATGATCTCCCGCGAGAACTTGGAGAACTGCTTGCTGCGCAGCGCGTCTTGGCGCCCCTTACGGTATTTGATATTGGCCCATTTTGAATGTCCGGACATATGGCATCACTCCGAGTAAAAGTTTAGAATATTTACTGCGCCCTTGCAAACCGGCCCGGCCGGCCGGGCCGCAGGGTGGTCTCTCGAGCTGGCAAAACACGATTATTTCTCACTGTATGGGCGAATCTTCTATTTGCCCTCGTCCGTGGTTCAGCGAATCATCCGGGAGGTGATACCCTTGGACAAAGAACAGCAGAGCCGAGCTGAGCCGATCCATGAGACCGAACGGGTGGAGTTGGCCGAAGAGCTGGCCGAGAAGCCCCAAAAGGAGTCGGCGCAGATCATCACCGAGCTGTCGCCGGAGGCGGCCGGCGAGGTGCTCGATCACATGGAGCCGGAAGAATCATCGCTGCTGCTGGCCCAACTGCCCCAGAGCCAGGCGGCCCAGATCTTGGCGGAGATGTCCCCCGATATGGCGGCCGACCTGATGGGCTCGCTGCCCGCCGCCACGCGTAGCGCCCTGCTCGGTGAGATGGAACGGCCGGAGGCGCACACCCTGCGTCGCCTGATCGCCTATCCGCCCGACAGTGCTGGCGGGATCATGTCTCCGGAGGTGGTGGCGCTGCCGGAGCAGCTCACCGCCCAGCAGGCCATCGGCCGGCTGCGACAGTTGGCCGATGAGGTTGAGACGATCTACTACGCCTATGTCGTGGACCAGGCCGGCCGGCTGGAAGGGGTGCTCTCCATGCGCGAGCTGATCATCCAGCCCCCACAACGGCCCATCCGGCAGATCATGGATCGCCAGGTACTGCGCGTGCGCGATGACACCGATAAAGAAGAGGTAGCTCATCTCTTCCAGCGCTACGGTTTCTTGGCCTTGCCGGTGGTAGACGCCCAAGATCGCCTGCTGGGTATCGTCACCGTGGACGATGTGATTGACGTCATTCGCGAGGAGGAGACCGAGGACATGCAGCGACTGGTCGGGGTGCTCCCCGAGGAACGGGCCCTCTCCCCCTGGTATGCCTCGCTGCGTCGCCGGCTGCCCTGGCTCTCGATCAATCTGCTGACCGCCTTCGCCGCCGCCGCGGTGGTAGGAGTCTTTCAGAGCACCATCGCCAAGTTCACTGCCCTGGCGGTTTTGATGCCCATCGCGGCCGGCCAGGGAGGCAACGCCGGCTCGCAGACGGTGACGGTGGTAGTGCGAGGGATGGCCTTGGGCGAAGTCGAGCCAGGCAGCGGCTGGCAGGTGCTGCGCAAGGAGATCTTATTAGGCACGTTGAACGGTCTGCTCATCGGCGGCATCGTCGCTGCTATCACCTATCTGTGGCAGGGCAGCGCCCTCTTGGGACTGGTGGTGGCTTTGGCCATGTTCTTCAACCTGATCATGGCCGGGGTGGCCGGAGCACTGATCCCACTGGGACTGCGCTTCTTTGGTGCCGACCCGGCCTTGGCCGCGACCATCCTGCTCACCACGGTGACCGACATCTGCGGCTTCTTCTTCCTACTGGGCTTGGGCACGCTGCTGCTGGGCTAGGGATGAAAAAGAGCTTCTCATCTTGGTTTGCTTGCCGCAGCAGCCCGGTGCTGCTAAGATAGCTGCATCTTTAAAAAAGTGAGGGATGAACACCGTGAAGAGCTCTGGTGGATATAAAATCGAGCGCAAATATCAAGGGCAACCGATTCGCCTCGACCCGACCGCGGACCCCAAGGAGAATGAGACCGCCCTGCACTTCAGTGGCGGCGATCGCCTAGCTTGGGTCAGCAGCTACGAGCCGGCGGTGATCGAAGGGTTGCTCCACCATAAGCACTTTCGCTTGGAGCAACTGATCACCATGAGGATCGACGGCTGTGATGCGGTGGTAGGGCTGATCGGGCGATTGCCCATCGGAACGCTGCGCATCGGTCGGCGGCGCGCCTCCGATCGTCATGACCTGATCGTGACTACTCCCCACGGCTAATGCCGATGGATCGGCACGACTGTATACCAACGCCAACCAGGCCAAACGGCGATTTACCTCACTGCTAGTCCCCCTCCGCATCGCCCGGTTGGCCGGTAGCCCGGCTTGGTCCGGCCGAACCTGGGCAGTACTCTGCAACTTGCTCGAATTAATCTCGGCAGGTTATTATTTGTAACGATCAGGAGGCGGAGCATAATGAATACAAGTCGCATCAAAGCGGGCAAGCCCTGGAGAGCCATGGCGCTGCTGGCTCTGCTGCTGAGCTTGGCAGGCTCCATCTTGCTCGCCGCGGCCCCACCAGGGCCCTCCCCGGAAGCGGGAGGGAAACTGTTCCAACAGAAAGGATGCGCAGCCTGTCACACCATCGGTCAGGGTGACCGGGTGGGCCCGGACCTCAAGGGGGTAACCATCCAGCGAAAGCGTGCTTGGCTGATCCGCTGGCTGCTGGAGCCGGACAAGATGCTGGCCGAGAAGGATCCCATTGCCATTAAATTACTCAAGAAATACAACAACGTGCCCATGCCCAACTTGGGGCTGAGCAAAGCCCAAGCCGAAGAGCTCATCGCTTATTTGGCCAGCGTGGCGCAAGCATCCAAGCCTCAGCTACCGGCGGGTAAGAAGGCCCCAGAGACCACCGGCAATCCGATCATCGGCAAGGACCTGTTCACCGGTGCGATCGCCTTCCAGAACGGCGGTCTCTCCTGCATGGCCTGCCATAGCATCGCCGGTATCGGGGCGCTGGGCGGCGGGGCGCTGGGACCGGACCTGACCCTGGTGTACGGCAAATTGGGAGCAGCGATGATCACCTGGCCCCAGAACGTGCCGCCGATGAAGCCGATCTATGCCTCCGAGCCGCTCACCCCGCAGGAGCAGGCCAATCTGCTGGCCTTCTTCAAGGGGGCGGTAGCCCAGCGGCCCACCCAGGCGATCGGGCAGTTGGCTCTCTTGTCCCTGGCCGGGCTGATCGTGCTGTTGGTGCTGGCCCAACTCACCTGGCGGCGGCGTCTGCCTGGGGTACGGCAGTCCCTGGTAAAACGAGGATCAAAATAGATAGATAAGAGGGAGGCAGAACAGATGGGCTGGATTCAGGATTTGATCGACCCCAAAGCGCGCCAGTGGGAAGAGTTCTATCGCAATCGCTGGCAACACGATCGGGTAGTTCGCAGCACCCACGGAGTCAACTGCACCGGCGGCTGTTCTTGGGCCGTCTACGTAAAAGATGGCATCATCACCTGGGAGATGCAACAGACGGACTATCCCCTGCTGGACTCCCACTTGCCCCCCTACGAGCCGCGCGGCTGCCAACGGGGCATCTCGGCCTCTTGGTACGTCTACAGCCCGATTCGGGTCAAGTACCCCTATATTCGCGGCGCGCTGGTGGATCTGTGGCGCGCAGCCCGCGCTCAGCATGATAACCCGATTGAAGCTTGGGCCTCGCTGGTGGAAGACGAGCAGAAGCGCACCCGCTTCCAGAAAGCCCGCGGCAAGGGCGGCTTCCGCCGCGCCAGTTGGGACGAGGCATTGGAGATCGTCGCCGCCGCTTGTCTGTATACGGCCAAAAAGTGGGGGCCGGATCGGGTCTTCGGCTTCTCGCCCATCCCGGCGATGTCCTATCTGTCATACGCGGGCGGCTCGCGCTTCTTGCAGCTCTTCGGCGGGGTGAACATGAGCTTCTATGACTGGTATGCCGATCTGCCCAACGCCTTTCCCGAAGTATGGGGCGATCAGACCGACGTCTGCGAGAGCGCCGACTGGTACAATGCCAAATACATCATTTCCATGGGCTCCAATCTCAATATGACCCGCACGCCGGACGTGCACTTCATCGCCGAGGCGCGCCACGAGGGGGCCAAGTTCGTGGTCATCGCTCCGGACTTCAGCCAGGTGGCCAAATACTCCGACTGGTGGATTCCGGTGCAGGCCGGGCAGGATGCCGCGCTGTGGATGGCGATCAATCACGTGATCTTAAAAGAGTTCCACGCCGAGCGTCAGGTGCCCTATTTCGTGGATTATCTCAAGAAATACAGCGATGCTCCCTTCTTGGTGGCCCTGGAGCCGGAGGAAGAGGGCTATCGGGCCGGACGCTTCCTGCGCGCCAATCGCTTGCAGCGCTATCAGGGCGCGGAAAATGGCGACTGGAAACTGCTCATTTGGGACGAGCGTAGCGATGAGCCGCGCATGCCCAAAGGGACGGTGGGCTTCCGCTGGCAGGAGCAGCAGGGCCAATGGAACCTCAAGATGGAGGACGGGCTGGACGACAGCCCGCTCGCCCCGACGCTCAGCTTTCTCGAGGGGCACGATGAGGTCGTGCAAGTGTCGTTCTATGAGTTCCTGGAGAGCAAGACCTATGAGCGCGGCGTGCCGGTCAAATACGTCGAGACCGACGAGGGGCGAATCGCCGTGACCACCGTCTTCGATCTCTTGAACGCCCAGTTCGGCGTGGGCCGTGGCCTGGCGGGCGATTATCCGGAGAATTACGAGGCCGAAGCGCCTTATACCCCCGCCTGGCAGGAAAAATATACCGGCATCGGTCGCGAGACGGTCACCCGCCTGGCACGCGAGTTCGCCGCCAATGCCGAGGTGACCAAGGGTCGCTCGATGATCATCATCGGGGCCAGCATCAATCACTGGTACAACAATAATTTGGCCTATCGTGCCCCGATCACCGCCCTGATTCTTTGTGGCTGCTGCGGGCGCAACGGTGGCGGGATGAACCATTATGTCGGTCAAGAGAAACTAACACTCATCGCCCCCTGGACTAGCCTGGCCTTCGCCTTGGACTGGGCCAAGCCACCGCGCCGCCAGCAGACCCCGACTTGGCATTATGTGCATAGCGACCAGTGGCGCTATGAGGGCGATTTTTCCGAATATGCCCCGGTCCCGCCTAAGACCCGCTGGGCCAAGGGCCACGCCATAGATTTGGAAGCCCTGGCGGTGCGGCTGGGTTGGATGCCCTTCTTCCCCCAGTTCAATAAGAACCCCTTGGAGATCATCAAAGAAGCGCAGGCCGCCGGAGCGAAGACCGAAGAGGAGATCGTCAACTGGGTGGTTGAGCAACTAAAACCTGGAGATAAGAATAAGCATCAGAACGATCATGCGCCTCTCAAATTCGCGGTGGACGATCCGGACGCACCGGAGAACTGGCCGCGGGTCTGGATCATCTGGCGCGGCAACGCCATGGCCTCTAGCGCCAAGGGGGCCGAGTTCTTCCAGAGGCACTATCTGGGCACCCATGACAACATCGTGGCTGAGGAGAAGGCCAAGGGACGGGTCAAGACGGTGAAGTTCCGTGAGCCGGCCCCGCGGGGCAAGATGGATCTAGTCGTAGATCTGAACTTCCGCATGGACTCTTCGGCCTTGTACTCGGACATCGTGCTCCCGGCGGCCTTCTGGTATGAGAAGAATGATCTCAATACCACCGATCTGCACTCCTTCGTGCATCCCCTGGGCCAGGCGGTCCCGCCGGTCTGGGAGGCGAAGAGCGACTGGGAGATTTTCAAAGCGTTCGCCAAGAAGGTCAGCGAGCTGGCTCCTCAGATCTTCCCGGAGCCGGTCAAGGACCTGGTGACCGTGCCACTGCTGCACGACACGCCCGACGAGCTGGCTCAGACAGAACCGAAGGACTGGCGCGCCGGAGAGTGCGAGCCGCTGCCCGGCGTGACCATGCCCCACCTCAAGGTCACCGAGCGAGATTATCTCAATCTGTATAAGCGCTTCATCTCGCTGGGCCCCCGGATTCGCGAGGATGGCATCGGCGGCAACGGCGTCCGCATTCCGATCAAGAAGTTCTACGATGATTTATTGAAAAACCCGGTAGGCGGCTCGCCCGATCCGCGCCGCCTGCGCTGCGTGGAGTGGAACGGGCAGAGGTACCCCTGCTTGGAGGACGCGCTCGACGCGGCCAACGTGCTGCTCTATCTCGCCCCGGAGACCAACGGCGAGGTGGCCTATGAGGCGTATAAACATGAGGAAGAGCGGGTGGGTCTGCCCTTGGCCGACTTGGCCGAGGAGAATCGCGGCGTGCGGATGAACTTTCTCGATCTGACCCGTCAGGTGCGCCGCACGCTGGGCAGCCCCTGCTGGACCGGCATCGTCAACGACGGCCGGGCCTACGCCGCCTGGTGCCTCAACGTGGAACGGCTGGTCCCTTGGCGCACGCTCAGTGGCCGCCAGCACTTTTACATTGACCATCCCTGGTATCTGGACTTCGGCGAGCACCTGCCGACCTGCAAGCCCAAGCTGGACCCGCGCCAGACCGGGGACATCGTCAAGAGCCTGGTAGATGACCAGGCCCTGGTGCTCAACTACATCACCCCGCATGGCAAATGGGGCATCCACTCAACTTATAAAGATAATCTGCGGATGCTCACCCTCTCGCGCGGTATGGACCCGATCTGGATCAACGATAAAGAGGCCGAAAAGATCGGTCTGGTAGACAACGACTGGGTGGAGGTCTACAACGATAATGGCGTGGTAGTAACCCGCGTGGCGGTCAGCTCGCGGGTTCAGCCGGGGACCTGTCTCTACTACCATGCGGTGGAACGGACGATCTACATTCCCAAGTCGCAGCTGCGGGGCGGCAAACGCGCCGGCGGCCATAACAGCCTGACCCGCACGCGCATCAACCCGGTGGAGCTGGCCGGAGGCTACGCTCAGTTCACTTACGGCTTCAACTATTGGGGGCCGATCGGCGTCTTCACCCGGGACACCTACTGCGTGGTGCGCAAGCTGTCCAAATTGGAGTGGTGAGATGAATCGAGAGATGGAACGTTCAAGGAGCGTGCAGGCGATAACGCCCTGGCTCGATCGTGATGAAGGCATTTTCAAGGGAGATGCCAGCGGCAGCCAGATCCTGCAACATGTCGCTGATAGCCGTTGCCATCTGTGGAACAGGAACCTTGCGCAGGGTGATCAAGCCGAAGTGCCGCTGAGGCATTTTGAGAGCGATTCCCAGGTCTTGCGTCACCAGCACCATGCGATGAACTTCCGCGTAGCGGATGATCTCACTGTCATCAGCTCGGGCCATGCCCAGGCGGCCCACATGGCTGGCCTGATACCTCAAGGTCACCAGTTCGTCAGCAACTTGCGGTGGGATGTTCTGATCAACCAGCAGGTGCATCGGTTAGGTCAGGACCCCAACACGGATATCTTCGAGCACGTCCGCCGTATAGGAGAGAGCCTGTTTTATCTGTTCCGGCTCGACCTCATAGGACCGAGCCACCTCTTCTATGCTCCCCAAGTCAACCAAGGCCCGGACCACCGCCCAAATCGGTATACGCGTTCCTTGCAACACCGGAGTACCGGAGACCAGGTCAGGCCCAGCTTCAATGCCAGGGGCAATCTGCTGTCGTGCTTGATGCATCGCTTTCACTTCCAGTTTCAGAGAATATGTCGTCTGAACTCAACCAACGGTAGCACACTGGGCCCCTATCTCGCAACTGAATGTCGGAGGTAAAGACGATGAACATTCGAGCCCAAGTTTCGATGGTCTTTCACCTGGATAAGTGCATCGGTTGTCATACTTGCAGTGTGGCCTGCAAGAACATCTGGACCGACCGGGTGGGCGCCGAGTACATGTGGTGGAATAACGTGGAGACCAAGCCCGGCACCGGCTACCCCACCCTCTGGGAAGACCAGGAGAAGTACAAAGGTGGCTGGGAGCGCAGCGGGGCGAACGGCCATTCCTCCAAGCTGCGGCTCAAACTGCAAGGCCGCGGCGGGGCGCTGGCTAACATCTTCTTCAACCCCTATCTGCCTACGGTAGATGATTATTACGAGCCCTGGACTTATGATTACGAGAATCTGTTCAACGCGCCGGAGGGGGACGATCAGCCCACCGCTCGACCGGTCTCGCTGATCACCGGCAAGACCATCGAGACGATCGAGGCCGGTCCCAACTGGGACGATGACCTGGGCGGCTCACCGATCTACGCGGCCAATGATCCTAACTTGTCCCGGCTCAGCGCCCAAGAGCGCGAGCAGATGAACGAGCTGGAGCGGGTGGTCTTCTTCTATCTGCCGCGCATCTGCAATCATTGTCTGAACGCCGGCTGCGTGGCCGCCTGCCCCGCCGGGGCGATCTATAAGCGCGGTGAGGACGGCATCGTGCTCATCAGCCAGGAGAAATGCCGCGCCTGGCGGATGTGCATCTCCGGCTGTCCTTATAAGAAAACTTATTTCAACTGGAACACCGGCAAGTCCGAGAAGTGTATCCTGTGCTTTCCCAGGCTGGAGACCGGCCAAGCGCCGGCCTGCTTTCATAGCTGCGTGGGGCGCATTCGTTATCTGGGGGTGCTGCTCTACGATGCCGACCGCATCGAGGAGGCGGCCGGCGTATCCGATGCCGAGCTGGTCGAGGCCCAGCGCTCACTCATCCAAGATCCCTTTGATCCCAAGGTGATCGGAGACGCCAGAGCCAGTGGCATCTCCGATCAAATGATCGCCTCAGCCCAGAACTCGCCGGTCTATAAGTTCGTGATGCGCTGGAAGCTGGCCTTGCCTTTGCACCCGGAGTTTCGCACCCTGCCGATGCTCTTCTACGTGCCACCGATGCTGCCGGTGCTGGCCAAACTCCAGCAGGGACGCTACGAGTTGGCCGACGGTCACGAGGAGGGGCTGGCACCGATGTTCAGCTCGCTGGAGCAGGCGCGGCTGCCCTTGCGCTACATGGCCGGTATGTTCTCGGCCGGCAACGAAAGAATCATGGAGGCGGTCTACCGCAAGCTGATCGCGGTGCGCCTCTACATGCGTGCGAAGCAGGTCAAGGACATCTCGGAAGCCGAAGCACAGATGGCCTTGAAGTTGGGAGAGACAACTCCCGAGGAGGCCGAGGCGATCGTCCGTCTGACCGCGCGGCCCACCTACGAGGAGCGCTTCGTCATCCCGCCGCTGGCGCGCGAGCAGGCCATCGAGGCCACGCTGGATCCGTACACCCACAAGCTGGAGGCCGGCTTTGGCTTCCGTCAGAGCCCGGAGCGCAGGTGGTGAGCATGTCGGCGATGACCGATATAACTAGCAACGAAAGGCGCGTCTTGCGGTACTTCGCTGAGATCCTGAACTATCCCCAAGCCAGCCTGATTGATACAGTGCGGGCCTGCGAGGCGCTCGTCCCGCTTGAGGCTCGCTTGCTGCTGGGCGAATTCCGGGGCTTGGTCCAGACGATGCCCCTGGGCCGGTTGCAAGAGCTCTACACCGGCACCTTCGACTGGGACACAACCTTCCCGTTGCATTTGGGCTATTACCTCCTGGGTGAGAACTATAAACGCTCCGTTTTTCTAACGGAGCTCAAGGCGCGCTATCGCGCTCAGGGGTTCGATATGGCAGGGGAGACTGAGCTGCCGGACCATCTACCGGTCATCCTGCGTTTTCTCAGCGTTTGTCGCGACGAAGATCTGAGCAGAGAGCTCATCGCGGAGGCCCTTTTGCCGGCACTGGACAAGATGTTCAGTGAGGAGCAGGAGCGGGCCGACCATCCCTACGCCGGGGTCTTTCAGGCTTTGCAACAGGTGCTCCGCTCGCAGCCCAGCGAGCTGGACCGATTAGCAACAGCATCTCAGAGAGGAGGCAATTGATGATTGACCTGGTACTCTTTGTGGCCTTTCCGTATGTCGCGGTCGTCTTGGCCGTGCTGTTTGGCATCTATCGCTATCGCAGCGATCGGTTCTCTTATTCGAGTTTTTCCTCGCAATTTCTAGAGAACCGTCAGCTATTTTGGGGCTCGGTGCCCTGGCATTATGGCATCGTGATCATCCTCTCGGCCCACTTGCTGGCGGCGCTCTTTCCCAGAGCCTGGGCCCAGTTAATCGCCGCGCCGCTGCGCCTCTATGTGCTGGAAGTCACCGGTCTGGCGCTGGCGCTGCTGACTTTGCTTGGTCTGGTGCTGCTGATCCTGCGTCGTCTGCGCAGTGCCCGTGTCTTTGCGGTCACCTCAGCGATGGACTGGGCGCTGCTGGTAGCGCTACTGGTTCAGGTGGCGTTGGGCTTCTGGGTGGCGCTCTTCTACCGCTGGGGCTCTGACTGGTACCTGCATACGGCCGTTCCCTGGCTCTTCTCTCTGGTGGTTTTCCAGCCGCAGATTCAATACGTCACCGCCCTGCCCTGGATCGTCCAGCTGCACATGCTGTGGGGCTTCTTTATCATCCTGCTCTTTCCCTTCACCCGGCTGGTGCATCTGGTGACCGTGCCCATCACCTACCTGTGGCGGCCCTATCAGGTGGTCATCTGGAACCGGCGCATGAGGAGGGGGCGCTAATGCCGACGGTCAAAGGTAGCCCCAACGAGGGGCTCTTCGGTGCCACGCTGGGATTCTTCATCGGCTTCGCCGCCGTCTCGCTCTTTGGCCCCACGGCGCAACGCTTCAAAGAGGTCATGGATTTGAGCCCGGTGTTGGTCGGTCTGTTGGTGGCCATGCCTGCCTTGTCCGGCTCGCTGCTGCGCATTCCCTTTTCGGCCTGGGTGGATACCACCGGCGGGCGCAAGCCGTTTTTGGTGCTGCTGGCCCTCTCCATCGTGGGGATGCTGGGCCTGTCCCTGGTGATCTTCACGCTCTACCCCGATCACTTGAATGCCAGTCTCTATCCCCTGATTCTGCTGCTGGGGTTGCTGAGCGGCTGCGGCATTGCGACCTTCTCGGTGGGCATCAGCCAGGTCTCCTATTGGTTCCCTAAATCGCGCCAGGGCTGGGCGTTGGGGACCTATGCCGGCATCGGTAACATCGCGCCGGGGCTGTTCGCTTTCCTGCTCCCTCTGGCGCTTGCTTCCTGGGGCTTGGCCGGCTCCTATCTGGCCTGGTTGATTTTTCTGATCATCGGCACCGCCCTCTATTACCGGAGCGGGCTCAATGCCTGGTATTTTCAGCTGCGCAGCCAAGGCACAGCCGCCCAGAAAGCCAAGCGCGTAGCCCGCCGGCAGGGCCAGGAGATCTTCCCCGCAGGCAGTCTGACCGACAGCCTGATGATCTCGGCGCGGGTGTGGAAGAGCTGGGCTCTGGTGGTCATCTATTTCAGCACTTTCGGTGGTTTCATCGCCCTGACCGCCTGGTTGCCGACCTACTGGGAATCGTTCTTCGCCGTCGGTGCAGTCACCGCTGCCATGCTCACCGCGCTCTATGCTATTCTCACTTCGGTGATTCGCATCGTGGGAGGATCGGTGGCGGATCGAATTGGCGGAGAGAACACGGCTATCCTGGCGCTACTGACCATGCTGGTCGGAGCGGTGCTGATGACCGTTTCGCACGACTACTATCTGGCCGTGCTGGCCGAGATCCTGATGGCCTTGGGGATGGGCGTTGGCAATGCTGCCGTCTTCAAACTGGTGCCTCAGGAGGTCCCAGAGGCGGTCGGCGGCGCGGCCGGCTGGGTCGGGGGGCTAGGCGCCTTCGGTGGCTTCGCCATCCCGCCGGTGCTGGGGATCTTCGTGCGGGTGCAGGGGCAGAGCGGCTATGCCAGCGGTTTCGTGACCTTCATCGTGCTGGCAATCATCTCTGGAGGGATAGCCTATCTGCTCAAGCGGACGCATCTGGTCCAGACCGGCAGCCGGAAGGCCAGCGTCGCCTGATATTGCCCGATTTCTCCCTCTCCCAAGACCGCCCTACGCCTGCAACCCGATGATCCCCTGGGCAGCCAACGCGCGTATCCTGGCCTCCGAATAGCCAAGTGCCTTCAAAATCTCACCGCTATGCTGACCCAGCCGGGGAGCGCGTCCGGCCGGCGCGGACGGCTTGCCGCCTAGTTGAAAGGGCAATCCCACGCTTCTACTAGCTCGATCAACCCGTTGCCGGTGGCGTATTTGAGGGTCATCGAGCGCGGCTGCTAGATCATTGACCGGTCCCACTGGCAAGTTGAGCCCCTGAAAATAACTGAGCCACTCCGATTGGCTCTTGCCGGCAAAGATTTTTTGCAATTCGCCGATAAGCTCGTGCTGGCGTTGCTCCGGGGCCAACTGCTCGGGGATGAGCTCTTCCCGGCCTAGCGCCCGACAGAGAGCGGTCCAAAAGCGCGGCTCCAGCGCACCCACGGTCAGATACTTTTTATCTTGAGTGCGATAGATATTGTAGCAGGCATAACCGCCGGTGAGCACCATTGCTTCCGGACGAGGGCTCTGACCGGTAGCGGCCAGCTCGGCCGTGTGCAGGATCATCAGGGAAAGAGCAGAGTC
>VAOU01038714.1_pt1 | contig 12399 bp, 9 predicted proteins | sample 3393871 | NCBI WGS metagenome assembly VAOU01 (sample SAMN08290440, study PRJNA428436) | hydrothermal vent metagenome | isolation source: Deep-sea hydrothermal vent chimney | place: Atlantic Ocean: South-mid Altantic Ridge | depth 1820 m m
CTTCGTCATCGCCGCCGTCAGCGTCGTCTTGCCATGATCCACATGGCCAATCGTCCCCACATTGACGTGGGGCTTGGTTCTTTCAAATTTTTCTTTAGACACTGTCTATATCCTCATCACTATCTCTTTAGATTAGATCGAGCAAACATCATCACAAACTGGAGCCCATAACCGGATTTGAACCGGTGACCTCTTCCTTACCAAGGAAGTGCTCTACCGACTGAGCTATATGGGCACAAATCGAGCCACGAGTAGCGAGCAACAAGACCACCTTAAGCTGCCTTGCGCCAACACCCGCAGTGGATCACCACCCACCCATTCGATACTCGTCGCTCGCAACTCGCTACTTACAACATTGGAGCGGGTGATGGGAATCGAACCCACACCATCAGCTTGGAAGGCTGAGGTTCTACCGTTGAACTACACCCGCCGCGTCGGAACCCGCATCGTGATCCGCACGGTTATCGAGTTTCCCTGTCGATGCAGTGGGGCCACCACTTTCTATCTATACCCAGACAGACCCCTTTGCCGAGGCACGACTCCGGCCCCGCGACTCGTCTGGTGGAGGGGGGAGGATTCGAACCTCCGAAGGCGGAGCCGTCAGATTTACAGTCTGATCCCTTTGGCCACTCGGGAACCCCTCCGGAAAACGTAAGCGGCGAATTGTGCTCAAGCCACTGCACGTTGTCAACAGATTGCGCCCTATTTTTTACGTAATACGTTCAATGCCGAGCCCGCATTAAACCAGGCGATTTGATCTGCGGTGAGGGTGTGGCGGGCCACAAAGCTCTCAAGAGTACCATCGGCATGATGCACCTCCACGGCCACCACTTGGCCCGGCGCCAGGCGATCCAGGCCTTTGAAACTGAGCCGGTCATCCCGCCGCAGACGATCATAGTCTGCCGGTTCCTGGAAGGTCAGAGGCAAAATCCCTTGTTTTTTCAGGTTGGTTTGGTGGATACGGGCAAAACTACGTGTCAATATCACTCGGCACCCCAGGTGCCGGGGGGACATGGCGGCATGCTCGCGGGAACTGCCCTCGCCAAAATTACCATCTCCCACGGCAACCCAACCCTGGCCACGGGCCTTGTAATCCCGCGCCAATTCGTTGAGAGGCTGATCCTCGGCACCGCTAAAGACATTGAACCCGGTACCGGGCTTGGTTGAAAATTGATTGTGGGCGCCGGAGTACATATTGTCGCTGATGCGATCCAAGTGACCACGATAGCGTAACCAGGGGCCGGCCGGCGAAATATGATCAGTGGTACATTTACCCTCCGCCTTCAACAATATAGGCAGGGATAAATACCCCGTCCGTTTGTCCACCGCCCGGAAGGGTTCCAGAAGGCTCAAGCGTTCGCTGTTGGGGTTTACCTCAATAGCAACCCCCTTGCCATCCGCCGCCGGAGGGTAGTAACCGCTAGCGGCAGTCATAAATCCCTTTTCAGGGAGTTCATCGGCCTTAGGGGGGCTGAGTTTAAATGAGCCGCCAGCTACGGTCTGAATCGAGTCATTCACAGGGTCGGTATCCAATCGCCCCGTCAGCGCATAGGCGGTCACGACCTCGGGACTGGCGATAAACGCATGGGTACCTGGATTGCCATCATTGCGCTTGGGAAAGTTACGATTATAGGAGGTCAGTATAGAATTGCTTTCTTCGGGCGCGATATCGTCACGCTCCCACTGGCCGATACAGGGCCCACAGGCGTTGGCGAGTACAGTAGCCCCCATGGCCTCTAAATCCGCCAACATCCCATCACGGGCGATGGTGGCCCGAACCTGCTCTGACCCTGGTGTCACCATAAAGGGGACCTTTGCCTTAAGTCCCACGGCAATGGCCTGACGGGCAATATGGGCTGCACGGCCAATATCCTCATAGGACGAGTTGGTGCAACTTCCGATCAGCGCCGCCTTGAGTTGTGAGGGGTAGCCATTCTTAGCCACATCGGCGGCAAATTTAGAAACCGGCCGCGCCAAATCAGGGGTATGGGGGCCAACCACATGGGGTTGTAGCGTAGAGAGGTCGATTTCGACGATCTCATCGTAAAATCGCCCTGGATCCTGGGTTACCTCGTCGTCGGCATTCAATTCTGAAATCCGTTTTGTCGCCATGTCGGCGACCTCACCCCGCTCGGTGGCCCGAAGATAATCGGCCATTCTGGCATCAAATGGAAAAACGGAAGTGGTGGCGCCCAGCTCGGCCCCCATATTGGTTACTGTTGCCTTGGCAGTACAGGATAATGACGCCGTGCCCGAACCAAAATACTCGATGATCTTGCCGGTACCTCCGGCAGCGCCCAGCATGCCTGCCAGCTTTAAAATGACATCTTTGCCACTGGTCCAGCCACGCAGTTCTCCGCTAAGCCGTACTCCAATCAATTTGGGCCACATAATTTCCCAAGGCATCCCCACCATGACATCAACCGCATCGGCGCCGCCGACACCAATGGCCAACATACCCAGACCCCCAGCATTGGGGGTATGTGAATCAGTGCCGATCATTAAACCACCGGGAAAGGCATAATGCTCCAGGACAACCTGGTGAATGATCCCAGAACCCGGCTGCCAAAAGCCCATGCCATATTTTTTTCCCGCCGTGGCAAGAAACCCATACACCTCTTGATTGGTATTTTGGGCCACTGCCAAATCACTGGCGGCGCCCACCTTGGCCCGTATCAGGTGATCGCAATGGATTGTGGTGGGTGCGGCCACCTGCTTGCGGCCGGAGGTCATGAACTGCAAGATTGCCATCTGCGCAGTGGCATCTTGCATCGCGACCCGATCGGGCTGTAAACCAACCGTAGAGGCCCCCCGTTCAGGTTTGCCCGTAATTTCCCCATTAAAAATGTGGGCATAGAGGATTTTTTCCGCCAGAGTCAGCGGCCTTTGCTCAAAATCTCGCGCCGCAGATACCCTCCGCGGCAAATCCTTGTAATAGGTCCGGATCATTTTCATGGCGTCTTCAGGCTGTTTTTCCATTATTCAATCTCTATAAACGATAAATTCAGTAACGCTACGGGGTAACTTGCGCCTAGAACCCGTGCTCTCAACTTGGCATCCGTTAAAGAAAGTAGGATGGAGCCCGCAGAGGGAGTCGAACCCCCGACCTGCTGATTACAAATCAGCTGCTCTAGCCAGCTGAGCTATGCGGGCAAATATTTAAACTGTTCTTGCATTCCCTGGCGTCGCATTGCGCCCTTAGTCACACCGGCCCGGTCCATCCCCCGGCAACTATTCTCTGCGTTGCTCTACCTTGTGTCTTTCCTCTTGTACCTCGTCCCCTATCAAGAGGGCGGACATTGTATGTAAAGCCCTGGGGGCTTGGCAAACCCCGGCAGGGAATCAACCGCAAGGACGCGTCACCAAGCGCGTCTCGGCGTGGCCCCAATCCATCCCCTGTAGATTGTTGGCCAATTGATCGTTTTTTTGAGGAATTTGGATCTGTAGCCAATCACGCCGCTCCTTGGTTTGGGTGCGCACCTTGATACGGGCGTCAATCTTCTTAATCTTGAGCTCATTTACAAAATGCTCTGCCTTGGTCAGCTGGCGAAAGAACCCCAAAGCGATGCTGAAATGACGGCCCGGGCGAATGACATAGTGCCCATGAAAACCCTTTTTCACCAAACCACGTCGCGCCAACTGGGCCTGATCCTCAGTGGCGAAACGCCCCATCAGCACCCGATACCCTTCCACCACTTGTTCGTGACGCTGTTCACGGTTATAGACAAGCCCCATGCGGGCAAGGCGCTGACCGGCCAGGTCCACATCAACACTACGCATAAACGGGCCCAATTCATAGCATATTACTCGAGCCTCGGGGTTCACTGGGTTTTGCTCCGGCAGGCCAGGCACCAGCGCCATGTGCTCATATTGAATGGGGGGCCGACGGACAGGCATACTATCCCGGGACTCATAGTGCCCCGTCGCCCACAGCAACAGCCCCAGATTGGCCAATATCAGGACCCAAAAAACGACCTTCATAACAGCTGCTCCGCGATGCGCACCAAGCCACGTAACACCAAGTCAGGGACCCATTGGGTCTGATGCACCAACACCGGGGCGAGGGTCTTTGCGTCTCCTCCTGTAATAAACAGATCAATATCCCCTTGGTCTGATTCAAATTCACTTAGTACCCGATCTATTCCCCCGGCAATTCCGTACAAAGTGCCACTAGAGACTGCGGTGGCGGTATCCCGGCATCGAACCCCACAACCCTCTGTGGGATCACCGCCAATACCGTCGGCTCCTGAGACCAGGGCCCTCCGGGCCATGGCCAATCCCGGCATAATGATCCCACCCATAAATTCACCCGATTCATTGACCCCATCCACCGTCACTGCAGTTCCACAATCGACAACGCAATAGGCGCCACTAGCCAATGCCCGTGCGCCAAGCATGGCGGCCCACCGATCGCTACCCAGGCGATGGCTCGGTTGGTAGCTATTGCGCACACCTAAGGCCTCGGTCTCGGCAACAACCATAAGGGGCACCACCGACCAATGACAACCTATCCACTGCACCACCCGCTGGGTAGATGCATTAGAAGCCACGCTGGCCATCACCACTCGTTTGGGTGGGCTCAATGACCGCCATTGCTCACCCATACCCAAGTCCAGCCGGTCGGCATCAAACCCACCTTGGTCCACCCATCCATCTGGGTCGTGGCCCAGGGCCCACTTCAGCCGACTGTTGCCAAAATCGATCAATAGCATCGTTACAATCCTGGTTCCTGCAGTTGATCGCTTAAGTCACAGCGGACTCAGGCTCACCTCGCCTGACAGCATTTGGTGGACCTGTCCGCGTTTGTCGCGCAAAAGTAACGCGCCCGCCCCATCGATTCCGATTGCAATCCCTTCTAGTTTCCCATTTTGGGTATACACCACTACGGGCTTTCCACTGTAGGCATGAAACCGCTCCCATACCCGCTGAAAATGCCCCAAACCCTCTCGCTCGAACACGCCAAACATCTTCCACAAGGCGCCAATTAACGAAGCCACCAGCGCGTTTCGGTCGATTCTCTGGTCCTTCATCTCACTTAACATCGCCCATGGCCGGTCAATTTTATGGGCCGCGACCCCCCCAATATCTATATTCAATCCTAACCCCAAGACCACCCAGCAGGGACCATTGACCTCACCGTGGACATCTATCAGCATGCCACCTAGTTTCCGGTCCTGCCAAACCAGATCATTGGGCCATTTCAGACCAATACCCTGAAAACCTTGGTTGACGAGCATCTGCCCAATAGCCGCCCCAGCGGCAAGGCTTAAACCCGCCACCTGCCCCATACCCGCCTCAAAATGCCAAGCCATGGAAAATATAACATTACGGTATGGGGTAGTCTGCCATTGCCGACCGTGCCGCCCTCGCCCCTGGACTTGAACCTCGGCCAGACACACAGCACCCTTTTTATCAGCACTATTGATGTGCTTGAGCAAATAGCGGTTGGTTGAATCCACTTCAGGCAACAACCTAAGCCTGTCTCCAAAATCAGGAATATCCTGTGCCAGGGCCGCGACTATAATATCCCGATCAAGGATATAGAGTGGACGAGACAAACGATAACCTCTCCCCGAAACACTGTGGATATCTAATCCGAACTGACGTAATCGCTTGATCCCTTTGCATACTGCAGCTCGACTCACGTTGAACTCAGCACCCAATACGCTGCCGGAGACCAAATGACCATCGGCAAGCCTTTTTACAATTTCATAGCGTAGAGTCATATGAACATCTTTTAAGAGCAAAACAGGGGCAGATTTCAAACCTAAAGTATACCGTCTGCCGGTAACTATGGTAGACGGCCAGGCAAGAATAGCTGCTATAATACTGTCAGTCCTTAAAAACTTCTTCGACCAAGGCCACGGATCCACGGGCACCGGCGGTATCTATATCACATGCATCTACCATCTTGGGACGCAACTTAAAGTTGGGCCATATTAAGCAAAGACGCCTTGTCGGCCTCAAAATGGTCACACTTCGCGGCCTGGGTCTGTTTTTCGTCATACTTGCTACGGCCAATACGGCCTTCGCAGATGCGGTGTATGTCAGCGACACACGACGGGTCAATATATACCAACGGCCGAGTGCGTCTTCCCCGATACTCGCCGTTGTCGTATCTGGGACAAAACTCAGCATCCTGGAAACCAAAGGACGTTACACCCGCATACGTACCAACGACGATATACAGGGTTGGGTTCGAAGTGCTTATTTAACCAAAGACGCTCCCGCACAAACAAAACTTGACCGCCTTCACGAACAATACTCGGCCCTGGAAGGCAAATTGCGAGAGACCAAACAGAAACTGGATGAAATTAACCAAAAAGACCCTGTGGCGATCATCGCTATCAATGAAGATCGGGAAGACTCGTCGTCGACGCTATTCTGGGTTTTTGTGTCAGTAACCGCAGTAACCATGTTGGTCGGCGGGTTCCTGGCAGGCATTCAATGGTATAAGCACCGTATCAGCAAAAAATTAGGTGGCTTTCGCTTTTAAGCTCCGCACTGTAACTGACCATTTGCACTCCAACCGAGCGTGGGTGACAATCTTTCCGTAGGCGTTTACCATTCTCCAGGCCCAAGTGGCTGGGGGCAATTGACCAAGGAAAACGAAAGTTACCCGGCACCCTTCATCAACGGCTGTTAAGTTTAACAACATTCCCCCTATCTCTAAGAAATTGAAGATTTTCGCCATGCCCCTAGTTAAAATTCCAACGCTACAACTTAGCTGTCAACGCAAAATCATAGCCTCTGCCACATTCCTGTTTCTATATTGCGGGATATCCATAGGCCCTTCGTCTCTTATTACCGCAGCCTACGCGAGCAATGATTCGACCCAGGATATCTCCAGGGGCATCAAACAATTTAATCGTGGACTAAAACTGGCCAAACGGGGACAACTCAACCGCGCCATTGCGGTATTTAAAAAACTGACCAACGAGTTCCCCCAATGGCCGGAACCCTTTAACAATCTGGCGGTAATCTATGAACAGCAAGGTCGCAACAAAGATGCCATCGCCACCTTAGAGGCAGCCCTCAATACTCATCCCAGCTACTCTACCGCACATCAGAACCTCAATCGTATTTACGATAGCATGGCAAGCAAGGCCTATGAAAAGGCATTCGCCCTAAACAATAAAAAAAAATCAAAGCAGGCCAAATTGAGCACCATCAATGAACTACATCTGGTCCCAACGGCAAATGTAACTGTGGCCGGCGTCCATCAGACAGACAACGCGCCCAAATCCGTTGTAGCGGACGGAAAGACGCAAAATTCTCTCAATATCGCAGTGTCTTCAGCCACTCGAGAAGGCCCCAAACAACGGCTGCTCGACACCCTCAGTGCTTGGGCCAAAGCCTGGTCGCAACAAGATGTAGATGCTTACCTGTCGTTTTACTCAGCACAATTTCAACCCGCGAGGGGCATGGCCATCAATGCCTGGCGTAAGCAACGGCGCCAGCGGCTGACTGCGCCTAAACAGGTCCAAATCATGTTAAATGATGCTAAGGTAATACATATTGGCGACAAACAGGCCCGCGTCCGTTTTCGCCAGTCTTACCAATCAGATAACTTTAGCAGCCATGCAAGTAAACAATTAAACTTTGAAAAGGTTGGCAACGACTGGCGGATAGTCACGGAGCGTGTACTCAGAGAGTCCCTTCAATAGAGCCAATCCGGCTGTCACCCTTTCTGGGTCGCGATCTGATGAATATTCTTAAATTCGTGCTGGTCTATTTCTGCTGCCTACTGAGTCTAGGCGTGCACTCTGGGACATGGGCCCTGGATTCAGCGAGCCAAGGCCCTCACCTGAAGATACATGGAAATCTTCAGGCAAAGGATGAAAGGGCTCTGGTTGAGGTCATCGAAGATATCGGCGCACAACACCTGAAGATACATGGAAATCTTCAGGCAAAGGATGAAAGGGCTCTGATTGAAGCCATCGAAGATATCAATGCTCAACGTCTACAAAGCGCCAGAGATAAACTACAGCAACTGGTTACATCAAACCCTAAGTTTAAGCTAGCTCAACTTATCTACGCCGATCTGCTCCAGGCCCGTACCCGAATAATTACCGGCTTCGGCACCTATCCCGACGCTCCCAAGGAAATACTCGCAGACTTGATTGACGAGGCCCGCGTGCGGCTTGCCCACTATTGGTCTCCGCCTGAACTTGAGCGCATACCGGCGTCATTCATTCACATGGATCCGGTATATAAATATGGTCTCCTGGTGGACCTCACCCGCTATCGACTCTACGTAGTAAAAAATGGCAGCGATCACCCCAGGGTCGTTGCTGACTATTACATATCCATGGGCAAGAAGGGTGCCGTCAAACACAAAAAGGGCGATCAACGCACCCCTGTGGGGGTTTACCATATCACTTCACAGCTACAGGCGAACCGCCTGCCCGACCTGTATGGGAGTGGCGCCCTCCCCATCAATTACCCAAACGAATGGGACAAACGCCTGGCCAAAACAGGATACGGCATATGGCTACACGGCACCCCCAGCAACACGTTCGCACGGGCGCCAAGGGCCAGTGACGGTTGTGTGGCCCTTAGCAACATCAATTTCACTGATTTGACAAAGTTTGTACAGGTTTCACGCACACCAGTGGTCATTACCAACCAGGCAAAGTGGTTACAGCCTGAAGCGTGGGCACAACAACAAACTCAATTCAAACAACTTATTGAAAATTGGCGTAAAGACTGGCAAGGCCTGGACTCAGACCGCTACTTAGCCCACTATTCCAGTGAATTTCAAGGCCCTAAGAAAGACTACTCGGCATGGGTGAAACATAAAAAACGGGTCAATAGCACCAAGTCTTATATTCGCGTTGCTTTGTCCGACATTAGTCTTTTCCACTATCCCGACGCACCGAAGATGTTTGTCGCAACTTTCCGGCAGACTTATGAAAGTAGCAATCACAACTCCCGATCCACCAAGCGCCAATATTGGCAACGCGAGTCCGATGGACGTTGGCGCATCATCTATGAAGGCCCGGCATGATGGGTCAATTGTTTGGGTGCGCGTGGTATATTAAGTCGCAACCAACGCACTAAGTCTACCCACAAACGGCGTATCTGACCCGATGTCGGCATCGAACCCGCTGACGGTAGCTCAAGGGTGATCACCGGTATACCCAACTGTATCCCCGCATAGTTGCCAAGTGAGCCTGGATAGGTACCCATTAAATTCCTGTTGAGATAACCCAATCGACGAGGGGCCTCCGGGGGACCATCATAGTCGACAACCCCATGGGGTGCATGAACGGCAACAATAGCATCTGGCCTGAAGTGATGAATGGTAGCGGCTAACCACTGACTTTCCGGCTCGCTCAAGGGTGCAATGCCTGGATAACGCCGCAGATTTCGTCTTGTCTCTTTGACCCAATAGTGGCGCGTCTTAGCAAGCCAGTTAGGGGTGGGGAAATTCCGGTTCAAATCGACACCGTTGGCATTCATCCGTTGAGACTTGGGACGCAACAAACCATCGGGATTAAGCAATGGAACAAAATACCAATGAAAAAGCCCCGAGTGATGGCGGTCGAGAATTTTCATCCACTTAAATACCACACTCACCGACGCGTACTCATCACCGTGGATTCCCCCTACCACCAAAATACGTGCTTTGGGTATACGCCTCCCCAACGGCGGGTAAATCTTTTCCACTATGGGGGTACCCATCACTGAAATCGCCTCCGATGACCGAAGGCGGCGACCCTGACACTCCGGTAGCGAAATACTGGCGAGCTTGGCCGCGACCAAAACGCAGACACCAGGGCCCTCGGCCTGAACTCCAGTCCCGACCATACCCACCCAAGCCAACAGCCAAGTTAGGTGAGTCTTAAACATGACGTTATTCAATAGGCGCAAGAACGATGCCTAACCTCCAACCAACATTATCCAACGGCAAATTGTAATAGATTTTGCTGGACTTCGCATCGCTCAACCATCATGAACGGCTGCCGGGACAGCATTCGTGGCCCGATAAACTAAAATCCACTCGACAGCTGCCCGCTAAAGTCTCCGCCATGATTCTCAAGATTCACGCCTTCGGCCAACGATACATCCATGGCAATGGGCAGATGATCGGAAAAAGGGATATTCAGTACTTTCGACTCATTCACAGTAATACCAGGCGACACCAGAATGTGGTCGATACTGCGTTGTGGCCGCCAACTTGGATAGGTGTGCAGGTTCTTGGCAGGTGCTGTCAAGCCGCTAAATTCGAGTAGCCGTTTCATATCAGAGCCTTCGGCACGGCAATTTAAATCGCCCATCAATATGACGTTGTCATATTCGCGCACCAACTCACAGATATAGTCTATCTGGCGTAAACGAGACCGACGGCCAAGGGCCAGATGCACGATAACCAACACCAGGGGATTACTCTGACCATATTGCACGATCAATGCACCCCGTCCTGGGATAGCGCCAGGCAACCTGTGGTCTGTGCAGACAGCTGGCTGAATATGACTCAACACACCTAAACTGTGCCTGGCAAAATTGCCAATTCGACGATTGGTCCGATCTTCCCAAAAAGGAAAGTGGGCCCTTTGAGCGAGATACTCCGTTAAATTGATATAGTCGCTACGCAGGCTTCCAGCATCCGTTTCCTGTAAACCAATTAAATCAAAGTGACGAATCAACTCCGCTATTCGGTCCAGATTGCGTAGGCGCTGGGGAAAGGGCAAGACGTGCTTCCAGCTGTGGGTAAAATACTGTCTATAGTGTGACGTATCAATACCCGCCTGTATATTGTAGCTCAACAAGCGTAGTCGAATTCTATTCGGCAGCAGATTGCCACCGGTAGCAAGGGATATAGGTAAATTATACATCGGTCTAATATAGAAACACTCCGCTACCTCTACCATTAGTTGTAGTTGTTAATCCCAGCACCTGCAACTTGGAATTTTCCGGACCTGCTGGCAAGGTATAATAATCACTCCACTTTCACGCTGCCCGAACCCTATAGTGCCAATAAAACCAAGCACCTACGAGCGCCTTAGACACCCGTACTAAGCAAATATTCCCACAACATAAAAAAGCCCCGTAACTAAAACGTTACGAGGCTTTGAATTAAAGCCTGGCAGTGTCCTACTTTCACATGGGGAAACCCCACACTATCATCGGCGCAGAGCAGTTTCACTTCCGAGTTCGGGATGGGATCGGGTGGGACCTACTCGCTATAGCCACCAGGCAAACTGGTTTGAAGAGCGAAGCGATGAAAACCATCCCGGGCTTGATCCGGGATCCAGTTTCAATCAAGCTCAAAGCATATCGAACGCTTCGGGCTTAATCCGGCGATCCGCTTCGCTATTCAGAATTTGGTAATGAGTAAGAACGCTTAGATATACTGATGCTGAACTGCATCACCCCACTCAAACTGCTTGGGTGTTATATGGTCAAGCCTCACGGGCAATTAGTACTGGTTAGCTTCATACATTACTGCACTTCCACACCCAGCCTATCAACGTTGTGGTCTACAACGACCCTTAAGGGAGTTTAAAACTCCAGGGAGATCTCATCTTGGGAGGGGCTTCCCGCTTAGATGCTTTCAGCGGTTATCCCGTCCGTACATAGCTACCCGGCAATGCCACTGGCGTGACAACCGGAACACCAGGGGTACGTCCACTCCGGTCCTCTCGTACTAGGAGCAGCTTCCCTCAAATCTCCAACGCCCACCGCAGATAGGGACCAAACTGTCTCACGACGTTCTAAACCCAGCTCGCGTACCTCTTTAAATGGCGAACAGCCATACCCTTGGGACCGGCTACAGCCCCAGGATGAGATGAGCCGACATCGAGGTGCCAAACACCCCCGTCGATGTGAACTCTTGGGGGGTATCAGCCTGTTATCCCCGGCGTACCTTTTATCCGCTGAGCGATGGCCCTTCCATACAGAACCACCGGATCACTAAGACCTGCTTTCGCACCTGCTCGACGTGTCTGTCTCGCAGTTAGGCACCCTTATGCCTTTGCACTCGTTGCGCGATTTCCGACCGCGCTGAGGGTACCATTGCGCTCCTCCGTTACTCTTTGGGAGGAGACCGCCCCAGTCAAACTACCCACCACACACTGTCCCCAACCCGGATAACGGGCCTAGGTTAGAACCTCAAACATATCAGGGTGGTATTTCAAAGGTGGCTCCACGATCACTGGCGTGACCGCTTCAAAGCCTCCCACCTATCCTACACAAACATATTCAAAGTCCAGTGTGAAGCTATAGTAAAGGTGCACGGGGTCTTTCCGTCTTGCGGCGGGTATACTGCATCTTCACAGCAAATTCAATTTCGCTGAGTCTCGGGTGGAGACAGTGTGGCCATCGTTACGCCATTCGTGCAGGTCGGAACTTACCCGACAAGGAATTTCGCTACCTTAGGACCGTTATAGTTAC
>VAOU01031922.1_pt1 | contig 12296 bp, 12 predicted proteins | sample 3393871 | NCBI WGS metagenome assembly VAOU01 (sample SAMN08290440, study PRJNA428436) | hydrothermal vent metagenome | isolation source: Deep-sea hydrothermal vent chimney | place: Atlantic Ocean: South-mid Altantic Ridge | depth 1820 m m
CAAAGCGCGGAGCTAAATTGTTTAGAGGTTTATGATGAGGATTTTTAAAAGAAAAACCATTCTTTTATGGTTACTCATCTATGTTAACATAAAAGAAAGTCAATGTCAAGTATAAAACAGAAAAATAATGCGGACACCAACAACGAACCAAATCAAGGTCATGTTGATGTATCAGATCGTGCGTTTTTAGATAAAACACTTCGCCCTAATAAATGGGATGAATATATTGGACAAAGAAATCTAAAAGAAAACCTAAAGATATTACTTACAGCTGCAAAAGAAAGAGAACACCCACCTGAACATATATTATTTTATGGACCACCTGGATTGGGGAAAACCACTCTTGCACATCTGATTGCTAAAGAAACAGGGGCACAAATTAAAATTACGTCAGGTCCAGCAATTGAACGTGTTGGTGATCTTGCTTCAATCCTTACCAATTTAAGTCCAGGAGATATTCTTTTTATAGATGAGATTCATAGACTAAATAAAACAATTGAAGAAGTACTGTACCCTGCCATGGAGTCGGGTGCACTTGATATAATAATCGGTAAAGGTCCTTCTGCGCGCACGATTCAACTTGAACTTCCTTTATTTACACTTATTGCTGCAACCACACGAATCTCTCTACTGTCTTCTCCTCTTCGTTCACGTTTTTCAGGCGGAACATTCAGATTAAATTATTATACAGATGAAGAAATCGGAGAAATTTTACAACGTTCTGCAAAAATTCTAGGAACAAAAATAGATGAAGAAAGTGTGTCTGAAATATCAAAACGAAGTCGTTTTACTCCTCGTACCGCAAACTTCTTATTAAAACGCTGTAGAGATTTTGCTCAGGTAAACAAAAGCCCTCTTAAGAAAGAAATGGTGGACAAAGCACTCTCTCTTCTTCAAATAGATGAACTCGGATTAAATCAAGCAGACAGAGAACTACTTAAAATTATAATTGATAAATTTAACGGTGGACCAGTAGGGCTTAACACCATCGCAGCTGCAACATCGGAAGAACAAGGTACAATTGAAGAAGTACACGAACCATATCTTTTACAACTTGGACTTATTGAACGAACCCCGCGCGGAAGGATAGTTACAGAACGTGCGTATATACATTTAAAATATAAACCTAATCACAACACACTTTTATAATATGTCAGGACATAATAAATGGTCAAAAATTAAACACAAAAAAGCAGCGACGGACGCACAAAAGAGTAAAGTCTTCGGGAAGATCGCAAAACTTATTGCTGTTGAATCAAAAAAAACGAGTGGGGACATAAACTCCCCAGAACTACGTAGTGCAATTGAAAAAGCGAAACAGGTAAATATGCCCACAGATAACATTAATCGCGCTGTGCAAAAAGGGAAAACTGATACTTCAACCTCTTTAGAAGAAGTACTGTATGAGGTATACGGTCCTGGAGGAGTAGCAATAATAATTTTAGGATTAACTGATAACAAAAACCGTACCGCAGCAGAGATTAAACATCTACTATCAAAACAAGACTTATCTCTTGCAGGACCTGGAGCAGCGATGTGGGCATTTGAAAAAGATGGTGATGAATATAAACCAAATACCACAACATCAATCTCTAAAGAAGAAGGTCTCAAACTAAAAAATGTTGTAGAAATAATTTTAGAACATGACGATGTACAAAATATATTTACTAACGAGTTATTAAGTAACTAACCGCGCGATATATGAAAGTTATTGCAATTGACCCTGGGTACGAGCGATTGGGTATAGCTGTTATAGAGAGAATTAAAAAAGAAAAAGAGATTCTCTTATATTCAGATTGTTTTACAACAGACATAAAAGATAAGTTTGAAGAACGTTTATTTCAAATTGGAAACGAAATTGAACGTATAATCAAAAAATATAATCCAAACACACTTGCAAGTGAGCAGCTATATTTTAATACAAACCAAAAAACTGCAATGAGAGTATCTGAAGTAAAAGGTGTTATAAATTATTTATCTAAAAAACATAATCTCTTTTTATTTGAGTACTCTCCTCTACAAATTAAAAATGCCGTAACAGGATACGGTAGAAGTACCAAAGAACAAATAGAAAAAATGATTCCACATCTTATTGAAATACAAAAAGAAATCAAACTTGATGATGAGTATGACGCTATCGCTATTGGACTCACGTGCTTAGCATCAGAGCGCGCAATATAAAGTTAAAAATATCCACAAGTTATCCACAAAAGTCATATATGAGTATTGAAAAAGTATATTGATTTGGTACAAATATAGTGTCACATTTTCGTAGTTTCTTACGATTGTGGGTCGTTTAGTATAAATTAAAATAAGAGACTATGTTTTATTTTGATGAAGAAAACATTATGGACGATGACATTGTTACTATAGACGAAGATGATGAGAATGAGGATAGTATAAATTCAGATGAAGATACTGAAGAAGAAATGGAAGGCGGTGAAGATGTGGATGACGAGGAAAGATAACTCCGTCAATATATAAATAAAACCTCTGTATTACACAGAGGTTTTATTTCACATTAAGTTTAATAAATCTATGTTTACCTATCTTTAGATTTATATCATTAAGAACTTTCGTTTGGGTATTCGTTATTTTCTCTCCAGAATCAACACTTGAAACAGCTCCACTTTCTATCAACCGCCGTAGTTCATTTTTAGACTTTATAAACTCTTTTGGAAATGGAACATCCAAAATATTTACACCAGAGTGTACACTAATCCTTAATGCGTTGTTAGACATCCTATTCTTACTAAATGTTTTGTCAAAATTTACACGCGCCATTTTTGCTTCTGTATCTCCAAAAAATATTTTTACTATCTCCTCTGCAAGCTTTGTCTTTGCATCCTTTGGATTTCCAGAGATAATGGTTTGTATTTCTTGAAGTGAAATCCGAGTTACATGTGTAAACAAGATTTCTATCATTTCATCTGGCTCCGCCATAACTTCACCAAACATCTCTTCACTATTTGTATCCAAGAATATCCCGCGCCCTTCACTTTTTGACATCATTTTACCTGTTTTCGGGTTTTCCATAAGAGTTGCGACAACAACAAATTTATTTTTATTTTTTAATTTTCTAAGAAGAGTCCTACCTACCAAAGCATTAAATGTTTGATCTGTGCCACAAAGCTCAACATCGACATCCATAGCGACACTATCATACCCTTGCATAAGCGGGTATAAAAATTCATGCAGATGTATTGGGTTACCCGCTTTAATTCTTTTATCAAACATATTTCTCTCTAACATTTGTTGTACTGTAAAATTTGATGCTAAGGAAATAATGTCTTCAAAAGTTAGTTTAGAAAGCCAATCATGGTTGTTAAGAATCCTTGGTGGGTTCACCTTGTCGTTAAAATCCATAAGTGGTGATATTTGTTGCTTCCACTTTTCGATATTTTTTAATACTTCATCTCTACTAAGAACACCTCGAGTTTCTTTTTTATTGGTTGGGTCTCCTATTCTGGCAGTAAAATCACCAAACAATACAATCACCTCGTGTCCAAGTTTCCGAAAATCCTCAAGGAGCATAAAGTTTTTTGCATGGCTTAGATGAAGAGTAGAACCTGTAGCATCAAATCCAATATAAAATCTTAGTCTCTCACCACTTAAAAGTTTCTCTCTAAAATCTTCTTTTGTTGGGTAAGTCTCAACTATAGTCCCGCGATTTAATATCTTATCTATAGCTTTTTCGTCCGTATTAATCTTGTTTTGCTTTGTTAATTTTATACCAAACATGTAGCTACTGTAACATAAAGTGTTTATTTAATTAAAGATATTGACTAACAAAATCGGCCAAACAACCAATTCCAGCTATAGCTGTGTTGTGATAGTATTACTTAATATTACAGTAAAGATAATGGTAAAAAAACACAGAAAAGCCTTCTTTTATAAGATTATTTTATTCTTTATAGCAGCTGGTCTGTTTGCGTCCGGTGGTATTGTTTTATGGGCGTCAACACTTGAAATACCAGACTTACAATCATTTGAAAAACGTAAAATTGCCCAATCCACTAAAATTTATGACAGGACTGGTGAAATACTCTTATTTGATTTAAATGAAAATATAAGACGTACAGTCATCCCATATGGGGAGATGTCAAGAAATATCAAAAACGCTACGGTCGCAATTGAAGATGCTGAGTTTTATAACCACAATGGTATACGTCCACTCGCTATATTTCGCGCTGTATTTATACAACCACTGCGTGGAAAGGGTGTGCAAGGTGGTTCAACCATCACACAACAGGTTATTAAAAACTCCTTACTCACGAACAAAAGAAAAATATCACGAAAATTGAAAGAGTGGGTTCTTGCGATTAAACTTGAAAAGATTCTAAGTAAAGAAAAAATTCTGGCATTATATCTAAATGAATCGCCATATGGTGGAAATATTTACGGAATAGAAGAGGCAAGCGAAGCTTTTTTCGGTAAACACGCTTCCGAGATTTCTATTGCAGAGTCTGCGTATCTTGCAGCACTTCCTAAGGCACCAACATTCTACTCACCATACGGAAATAACCGCGACAAACTAGAGAATAGAAAAAATTTAGTCTTATCTAAAATGTTTGAAAATGGATTCATATCAAAAGAAGAATACAACAAAGCTAATAACGAAACAATTAAATTTGAACCACAACAAGATACAGGAATAAAAGCTCCACACTTTGTATTTTTTATCAGGGGATACCTAGAAAAGAAGTATGGTAGACAGGCTGTTGAGGAGCGCGGACTTAAAGTGATTACAACACTTAATTATTCTCTTCAAAAAAAAGCTGAAGAAATTGTAAAGAAATTTGCACTTGAAAATGAAGAAAAATTCAATGCAGAAAACGCCGCTCTTGTTGCGATAGACCCAAAAACAGGACAAATACTAACAATGGTTGGGTCACGCGATTATTTTGATAAAAATATTGACGGAAACTTCAATATAACACTTGCAAAACGTCAACCAGGCTCGGCATTCAAACCATTTATATATGCCACCGCATTTAATGAAGGCTACACACCAGAGACTGTTGTATTTAACTTAAGGACACAATTTTCAAGCTCTTGTAAACCAGACAACTTTACAAGTGAGGATGGTTGTTATTCTCCAAGAAATTATGATAAAACATACGGCGGTCCGATGACTTTTAGAGATGCATTAGCTCAGTCTGTTAATATCCCAGCTGTAAAAGCACTATATCTATCTGGGTTAACTCAATCATTTAATACTGCTCGTGATATGGGTCTCACAACACTAACAGATGTTAATAGATATGGGCTTACGTTAGTGCTTGGTGGTGGTGAAGTGACATTGTTGGATATAACTAGTGCTTATGGAGTCTTCGCGAATGATGGTATAAGAAATTCTTATACAGGAATACTTAAGATTGAAGACAGTGAAGGAAATGTTTTAGAGGAATTCGTTAAAAACCCTGCTAGAGTTATAAAACCACAAGTCGCACGACAGATTTCAGACATACTGTCCGACAATAAAGCACGTACACCTGAATTTGGTCCAAGATCCCCTCTCTATTTTGAAAAATATGACGTTGCTGCAAAAACAGGTACAACAAATGATTTTAGAGATGCTTGGATAATTGGATACTCGCCGAATATCGCAGTCGGCGCGTGGGCTGGGAATAATAACAATACTCCAATGGAAAAAAAGATTGCTGGTTTTACCATAGCTCCTCTTTGGAACGCATTTATGCAAGAAGTACTTAAAACTTCCCCAAAAGAATTCTTCAAGAAGCCGACAACAGATGACTCAGAAACACTGAAACCAGTCCTTAAAGGACAGTGGAGAGGGAGTAACCAGTATGTCATTGATTCTATATCAGGAAATTTAGCAACCGAATTTACACCACCAGAGACACGTAGAGAACGCGTAATTACTAATGTGCATTCTATCTTAAATTGGGTTGATAAAAAGGATCCTAGAGGGAAAATACCTGAAAAACCAGAAGATGACCCACAATTTGCTCTATGGGAGTACCCTGTACGAAAATGGGCGTTAGAGAACGGTATAACTGAAGGAGGAGTAGTCCCAACTAATACAGATACTATACACACACAACAAAACAAACCAACAATACGCTTAACATCAATAGATAAGGATACTATATACTCTATCAATACTCCTATAACCGTCAAAATCTCATACACCAACAAATTTCCTATCAAAAAAGTTGACTACTTAATCAACGGTACATTTATTGGGTCATCAGAAAAATACCCATTTTCAATCACTTTTTTACCATATATAATCAAAAATATATCAGACAAAAACACAATAACAGCTATAATTTATGACTCTGTATTTAATAGAGGAAATACAAAATCAACACTAAATATAAAATTTTAACGTATATCTATAACCATCTTTTTACCTAGTTTGTTTTCTATATCCTTTAGTATGTCTTCTCTTAAAAAGAAAACCTCATTTTTGACAATTTGATTACCTTTTATATATACTATTCCATTATTATATACAATCTCATCTTTAGTAATTGGTATATGTCTGTTACTTAAGATATTTAACACCTCTGCTTTTACAACACGCGAAGTTAGTTTTATGTTTGAGAATTTTTTAAAAAAACTTGCAATATTTTGCATATATAATAAATATTATTTATTTACTACTTATTCATAGGCATAACAAGATAAAGGAAAGATAAATCAGAAACCCCTTTTATTATAAGTGGCTTACCAATACCAGTAAACAATAATGTAACGCTATCTGATTGAATTGAGTTAAGACAGTCATATATATAGCGATAATTAAAACTCATAGACAGAGCCTCACCTTTTATCACAGAATCTACACTATCACTCGTTTTCCCAACAGTGTCATTGTTTGTGTGCACTATAAATATATTCTTTTGTGGTTGTACATCTACAGATATCTGTCCAAACCTGTTGGAAAATATATTTATCTTTTTGAATAAATTTAACAAATCCTGTTTTAAAACAATCACTTCAGTTACGTAATCTTTAGGTATAATTTGTTTATAATCTGGAAATACTCCATCTATAATCCTAGAAGTAATAAAAACGTCTCCACATTCAAATGATATTTGATTTTTATCCACTTTGATTGAAACGTCTGAATATTGTATTTGATTAAATATTCTTAATATCTCAATTGCATTTCTTAAAGGAAGTAAAAACGATTTATCTAATATATTTTTATCTTTCGTTTGTATTGTCTTTTCTGCTAATCTGAATGAATCAGTTGCTACAAAAAATATTTTCCCGTCGTGCCCATACACATATATACTTGATAACTCTGGTTTTATTGTTGAATTAGACGCACTATATATAACAGAATCTATACCTTTTATCATATTTTCTGATTTTAATTTATATACAGTATTGTTTTTTATTATTGGTAAAGATGGAAAATCATCGTGAGATTGTGTATTTAAAATCGTTTCACTATGTTTTGTATTTATTATTATATTATCTTTTTTTGTCTCAATATTAATAATAGAATCATGAGTGTTTTGTATTGTATTATAAAAAATATGACCTGGTACTGCTACAATTCCATCCTCCTTTGATTTTATTGGAATAGATACTTCAATACCTAATTCAATATTTGTAGAACGTAAAACTAATACATCATCTTTTGCAATTAAAAGAACACAACCAAGAATAGGTAAAGTTGGATTTGTTCCTGTTATTTTTTCAGTAATTAACAATGCTTTTGTTAAGTTTTCTTTTTCACATGTTATTTTCATATATTTATATATTATTTATTATTACTATTATCACTGTATATATGTTGAAAACTGTTTTTTAATGTTGTTTTTAGGCGTATTTTTGTGTTTATATTTTTAATAACATGTTTATAATAAGTTGATTTTGTTTTGTTAGATATTTTTTTTATAAATATTCTGTTTATTACTTTTTACATATAAACATTTATTAAACAACTAATTAACATCTTATACATTTATAATAAAGAACGTATTTGGTCTATTTCGTGTTCTAGTGTTGGACTTGTTTTTAAATCGTTTTTTATTTTTTCACACGAATGTATTACAGTTGTATGGTCTCTTCCACCTAGTTTCTCTCCTATACTTGGATATGAAACACCAAAATCTTCTCTTAATATGTACATAATTAGTTGACGTGGTTTTACGATTTCTTTTTTACGCGTCTTTTCGTATATGCTGTTTTCATTTATTTCATAGAAATCTGCTATTTTTTTGATTACATCTTTTGCTGAGACTGATTTTTTAGGCTTTGAACTGTTTTTAATTATTGTGCGTATTTCATTCTGATTTGGTATTTTACCTTTTACTTGTGATTGAAATATTACTGAGTTTAAGATACCTTCCAATTCTCTTATATTACCTTGTACCTCTCTTGATATATATTCAATCATATCATCTGGAAGTAGAAAATTGTTTTGTGCAGATTTTGATTTAAGTATTGCCATACGAGACTCATGGTCTGGTGCAGGTATATCTGCAATCATACCTGCGTTAAAACGCGACTTTAGTCTTTCTTCAAGTCCAGGGATGTAGTTAGGGTGTTTGTCTGATGAGAATATAATCTGTTTATTATTGTCGTATAGTGCGTTAAATAAATGAAATAGTTCCTCTTGAGTTTTTTCCTTATCAGAAAAGAATTGTATATCATCCATTATTAATACATCATATTGACGGTATTTTTCTTTAAACATATTAGCTTTACCTTCTTGCACTGAATTTAGGTAATCTACAGCGAATCTTTCAGATGTAACATAAAAGACTTTTCTGTTTTGGTTTATTTTTTTTATATAATTTCCAACAGCTTGTATAAGATGTGTCTTTCCATGTCCTGTTGACCCATAAATAAAAAGTGGATTGTACACTATCCCAGGTTTTTGGGTTATGACTTGTGCAGCTGCATGCGCGAGTTGGTTGAAAGGACCTACAACAAATGTCTCAAATGTATAACGTGGGTTTAGGTTATCATTTTTATTTATATAGAAATCATTAAGTGGTAGTTCTCCTATTGAGTTATCATTGAATTGTTTTGTAGCTGTTTTATTCTTGCACTGGTTTACCCTTTTGTCTCTTGAAATTATATATTCAAGACCACGTACTTCGGCTGAAAAGTTTCTGAGCGTTTTTAATATATCTTTATGATACTTGTTAGCGAGCCAGTCTTTAACGAACTGATTAGGGACACCAATATATACAACACCTGAGTCCATTTTTTGTATTGATGTATTTTTGAACCAAGTACTGAAATTTGCTTTTGATATACTCAATTCAATGTCAACGAGTGTATTTTCCCAAAGTTGTTTTATTCCCACAGTAGTTATAAATTATTTGTATAATGATAGTCCGATTCTGTATTTAAGTAAGATATGAAATCTTTAAGTTTTTTATCAATCTATATAACTTACTTAATCTTAACTCTATAGTCTTGAGTTTAAAGAAGGACAGTCTTTATTATATAGAAATGTAGGGATGGTAGAACTTGTGCTATTTGAATGATTATGTTGATAACCTGTTCATAATATGTTTATTTCGTACATCGTGTGTTTTGGTTTTTTGTCACATAATTATAAATGAAAATTTCCTTGAAAAGAATGAAATTTTATCGTATACTAATGTTCTTATGTCACAAACATACAATCCTAAGAAAAGAAAACGAAAACGAGCACACGGCTTTTTAGGGCGGTCCTCAACGCCCGGAGGTAGGAATGTCCTTAAAAAACGTCGTCAAAAAGGAAGAGCAAAACTCTCTGTATAAGACTGTATGAAGGAAGAAACTATCGTATTTTTTCGGACTGTTATGAAGTCTGGTAAAATGTTTAGTTCAAAACACCTATCTTTAAAAGCTGCCAGTAGTGATGTTTCAAAGCCCGGTGTTCGTGTTGTAGTCTCAAAGAAAGTGGTAAACAAAGCTGTAACCAGAAATCTTATTAGAAGGCGGATAAAGGGTTTGTTTAAAGAAATAGGACCAAAAATCTTGGTAGTTTTTTATGTAAAAAAAGGGGTTGATGGAATTTCTTTAAAAGAGTTGCGTAAAGAGGTTATATATCTCATAAATAAAGTACAAGTTGTAGAAGTGAATAGAGTACGTTAAAATTGTCTCATGTTTTCATATTTGTTTTCTACTTTCGTCTACAACCCACTTTACAATAGTCTTTTCTTTCTTATAAACCATATACCATACGCTGATGTTGGTATTGCTGTTGTCCTTTTAACTATTGCGGTAAAACTACTTCTACTTCCCCTTGCTCATACTGCTATACGGTCACAGATTATGATGAATGCAATCAAGCCACAACTTGAAGCTATTAGAGATAAATATAAAAAAGACAAACAAGAGCAAGCGCGACAGACGATGTCTTTATACAAAGAAAAAAAAATCAACCCGCTTGCTATGATTGTTCCACTTATTATTCAGATTCCGATCATTTTTGGTCTGTATTGGGTATTTTTACGTGGAGGATTACCAGAGGTAAATATAAGTCTTCTTTATTCCTTTATTCATATACCAAATGTGGTAAATATGCAGTTTCTTGGACTTGTTGATATGGGAGGGAAAAGTATAATTCTTGCGTTTCTTGCTGGTATAACACAGTTTATTCATACAAGAATATCATTTCCTAAACTTGAAACGAAAAACAACAAGCAATCGTTTAAAAATGATCTTGCAAAAAGTATGCAGATTCAGATGAGGTATGTTCTCCCTATAATTATTGGAGTAATTTCATACACGATTTCAGCTGCTGTGGCGCTGTATTGGACTACTAGTAACTTATTTGCTATAGGGCAGGAAATCTTTATACGTAGACGTATAATAAGGCGTGCTGAAGAAAAAGAAGTTAGTGACGCTATTTAAAAGATTCTTAGAATTATAATAATGTAAAATGGATACCAAAGAAAAAATCACAGACGAAATTAAGAATTTTCTAGACAGGTTATCTATTTCTGTAGACTCTATAGAAATCAAGGAACATAAATTACATCCTATTTTTTCTATACAGACAAAAGACTCGGCACTACTTATTGGAAATCAAGGGGAGACATTACAAGCACTTAACCATATTATCAAAAAGATTATTGTGCAAAATGATTTGGAGGATGTTAGGTTTCTTGTTGATGTAAATGGATATCAAGAACATAGACTTAAAGAATTGGAAAAACAAGCTGAACTTCTAGCAGATAGAGCTCGCGCTTTTAAACATGATGTTGAATTGGACCCAATGAATGCGTATGACAGAATGGTTGTTCATTCACTTTTTACAAATGACCCGCATATAGAGACTTCTTCTTTTGGTGAAGGTAGATTTAGGAGAGTTGTGCTTAGATATTCTGGAGACTAAATTTAGTCAAGAACACGTGAGACATAAAGTCTAAGAGACTATAATCATTCTTTAGATCTTATACAGTTTATTTTATAATTTTTATTAAAGAGATAGCGCCCAAAGTGTTAGGTCGTTTTTGTTAGTAAATAGAAGCATTTTCCCTTCACTGTCGGTGGTTAAGTTGATTGCATCAAATACTCTGTTGTCTGCTTCCGCATCATAAACTAATTTAGAAGTTTTTGTTTTTGTATTATAGGACCATATATCGTCGGAAAATGATACAGCACCTTTGTACCAATCATCAGGTATAACTCCTTGTACTCTGTTGTATGGTGATGCGCAAAGGATAGTTGAATTATCTGTCCATGTACATTTTTTAGCTAACGTTCTAAATGGTACTACTGTTATTTTTTTGTTATCACTGTTGTATATAAACAGGTTGGTCTCGTTGATATCACTTGTTGAAAACAAGACCATTGAACCGTCTTTATTTATGTTTGTAATCAATCCACTTGATGAAAGGATTTTTTTATATTTACCTGAGCGTAACAGGTAAAGGAACCCGTTGATATTTCTTGATGGTTTTGTTGTTATAGTGGCTGAATTACCCATCCATTGTGGGTACCAATCACTTATTGTGGATGAGAATACAACTCTACTGTTTGTGCCATCAAAGTTGGAGACGATTCCTTTTGAGTCGTTTCCAACTTTTTGTATATAAAAGATATCATCATTTTTATTTACAGTTATATCGGTTATGTTATTACTCAAAAACCACCCATCAAGTCCATTTTTCTCACCTGATACTTTTCCATAAAAACTTTTAATTAACCCATTTTCGTCAAGGTAACGTAAAATAACCATTTCCCCATCTGGTGACCAGGTACTTTCTTGTATACTTGGTATTGTTGTATTTGATATACGATTTTGTTCTACTGAGTTGTTTGTTGTCTCAAATATATGTCCTGTAGCTCTCTCAACATATCTG
>VAOU01066201.1_pt1 | contig 12296 bp, 9 predicted proteins | sample 3393871 | NCBI WGS metagenome assembly VAOU01 (sample SAMN08290440, study PRJNA428436) | hydrothermal vent metagenome | isolation source: Deep-sea hydrothermal vent chimney | place: Atlantic Ocean: South-mid Altantic Ridge | depth 1820 m m
AAATATACACGGCCTTGATTGAATCCCCCTCACCCCAACCCTCTCCCGGAGGTAGAGGGGGCTAGGCTTCAGAGCTACCCACAAATTTTTCCGAAGAGCCACAAAAATAATATACGGAGTTTGCTTTGTTCGAGAAAATTCTTGTCGCCAACCGTGGTGAAATCGCGGTCCGTATCGTGCGTGCCTGTTCAGAGATGGGTATTAAGTCCGCCGCCATCTATTCCGATGCGGACCGCCATGCCCTCCACGTCAAAAAGGCCGATGAGGCCTATAACGTGGGCCCTGATCCCGTGGGGGGCTATCTCAATGTCTTTCGTATCGTCAACCTGGCCGTGGCCGCCGGTTGTGATGCCCTGCACCCTGGTTATGGTTTTTTATCAGAAAACCCTCTACTGGCGGACATCTGCACAAGACGGGGTATCACCTTTATCGGACCTGATGCTGCGGTCATCCGCTCCATGGGTAACAAGACCGTCGCCCGCCAGACCATGATGGATGCCGGTGTACCGGTGACACCGGGCTCCACTGGCAATTTACGAGATTGTGATGAGGCCCTGGCCCTGGCCAAAGAGATTGGTTATCCGATCATGCTCAAGGCCACCTCAGGCGGTGGCGGCCGGGGAATCCGCCGTTGCAATGACCCCCAGGAACTGGAACGGAATTACGAGCGCGTGGTTTCTGAGGCCACCAAGGCCTTTGGTAGCGCCGAAGTATTTTTAGAAAAATATGTCGATACCCCACGCCATATTGAGGTCCAGATCATTGGTGATCAACACGGTCACACGGTGCATCTGTTTGAACGCGATTGCTCCATCCAAAGACGCCATCAAAAATTGCTGGAGATTGCACCCTCACCCCAACTCAGCGAAAGGCAACGCAAATACGTCTGTGGCCTGGCGATAAAGGCCGCCACTGCGGCCAATTATAAAAATGCGGGGACCGTTGAGTTCTTGCTCGACAAAAATGGTGATTTTTATTTTATGGAAATGAACACCCGGTTACAGGTCGAGCACACCGTCACCGAACAGATTACCGGTATTGATATTGTCCAGGAGCAAATCAGCGTTGCCAATGGCAAACCGCTGTCGTTTAGTCAGTCCGACATACAGCGCCGTGGCTACGCTATTCAGTTTCGCATCAATGCCGAGGATCCCAAGAACGATTTTCTGCCCAACTTCGGCCGCATTACCCGGTACTATGCCCCGGGGGGTCCCGGTGTACGTAATGATGCAGCAATCTATACCGGATATGATTTTCCACCCCACTACGATTCCATGTGCGCAAAACTCACCACCTGGGCTCTGACTTGGGAGAGTCTGCTGGAACGATCCCGCCGGGCCTTACGAGACATCGGTGTGTTTGGGGTCAAGACCACCGTGCCTTATCATCTGGAGATTCTCAAAACCGCCGAATTTCGACGCGGACAATTTGACACCGGTTTCGTGGACAACCACCCCGAACTGGTAAACTACTCAGTCAGGCATCCACCCTCAGCACTGGCTGCGGCTATCGCCGCTGCTATTGCCGCCCACTATGGAACGTAAATTAATAATGCCCTCTACCGTAAAGATCACTGACCTGATTCTTCGCGATGCCCATCAATCGCTCATCGCCACACGTATGCGCACAGAAGACATGCTGCCCATTTGTGAAAAACTGGACCGGGTGGGTTATTGGTCATTGGAGGCCTGGGGAGGTGCTACCTTTGATGCCTGTCTTCGATTTCTTAAGGAAGATCCCTGGGAGCGCTTGCGACGTCTTAAGGAGGCTCTGCCCAACACCCCTTTGCAGATGTTGTTGCGTGGTCAAAATCTACTGGGTTATCGGCACTATTCCGATGACGTGGCCCGGGCCTTTGTCATCCAGGCCGCAGAAAACGGTATTGATGTCTTCCGTATCTTTGATGCTATGAATGACCTGCGCAATCTCAAGACCTCCATAGATGCGGTCATCAAAACCGGTAAACATGCCCAGGGGGCCATTTGCTACACCACCAGCCCGGTACACACCATTGACCATTTTGTTACTCAAGCCAAGGAGCTTGAAACCATGGGCTGCCACAGCATCTGCATCAAAGATATGGCCGGCCTGCTGACACCGGGTCGTTCCGCAGAATTATTTTCTGCCCTATCATCGGCGTTGGATCTGCCCCTGCACTTTCACTCCCATACCACCGTAGGTGTGGCCAATATCAGTATGTTTGAGGCGGTGATGAACGGCGCCCAGCATGTGGATACGGCAATCAGTTCTTTCTCATGGGGCACCAGCCACTCATCCACCGAAAGCATGATCGTTGCGTTTAAAGATACGCCTTACGACACCGGCCTGGACCTGGCTCTGGTCCAGGAAATTGGTTTTTACTTTCGGGGCATTCGGCCCAAGTACCATCAGTTTGAAAGTGAGTTCTCAGGCATCGATACCCGGGTGCAGATCAGTCAGGTACCGGGCGGCATGATCTCTAACTTGTCCAACCAGCTCAAGGAACAGGGTGCACTGGCTAAGATGAATGAGGTGCTGGCGGAAATACCCCAGGTGCGTAAAGAACTGGGCTACCCGCCATTGGTAACGCCTACCTCTCAGATTGTTGGCGCCCAGGCCGTACTCAATGTTGTCACCGGCGAGCGTTACAAGAGTATTACCAATGAAGTAAAAATGTATCTGCAAGGGCGCTATGGCCGTGCACCTGGACCCATCGACGAATCCCTGCGCGAAAAGGCCATTGGGAGTGATGCTGTGATTGAAAACCGGCCCGCTGACAATCTGAAACCAGAGATGGACAAGCTACGCCACGAAATTGGAGACTTGGCCAAAAATGAGAAAGACGTTTTGAGTTATGCCATGTTCCCGGAAATAGGCCGCCAGTTTCTTGAGCAGCGTGAAGCAGGTACTTTGGAACCGGAAATATTACTGCCGGTAGAGGATAACAAAAAGACTGTCAACGGACACGATGCCCCAACAGATTTCAATATCACCCTCCACGGCGAGACCTATCAGGTCAAAGTCACCGGCGTGGGCCACAAGAGCGAGGATCAAAGGCCCTTTTACCTCACCGTGGACGGTCTACCGGAAGAGGTGCTGGTAGAATCCCTCAACGAAGGCGCTATGGACTCTCCGGCTAAAACGGCTAAAGGTTCGAAACGCCCCAAGGCCACCCACCAAGGGCAGGTCACCAGTTCCATGCCGGGGACCATAGTAGATGTGTCGGTTTCCAAGGGTGACAAGGTCAATGCCGGGGACCCGGTATTGGTGATTGAGGCCATGAAAATGGAAAATGAAGTGCCTGCCCCCATCAGCGGCGTCGTCAAGGCGGTACACGTCAGCAAAGGTGACAAGGTCAATCCTGACGAGGCATTGATTGAGATTGAGTAAAATAAATAACCCAAAACTTGTTCTCGCCTCCTCCTCACCCTACCGGCGTGAACTTTTAGGGCGTCTTCAAATTCCATTTGAAATCCTGGCCCCCAAGATCGATGAAACACCATTGAAGGATGAACCCGCACCGGCATTGGTAGAACGACTTTCCATCTCCAAGGCCAAGGCCGCCGCTGAAAAGTTTCCGAAGGCACTGATCATCGGCTCGGACCAAGTGGCAGTACATAACGGTCACATCGTAGGCAAACCCCATACCCACGACAATGCGGTGCAGCAACTACGCGAGGCCTCGGGGACCCGAATCACCCTCTACACCGGTTTGGTCTTACTCAATGCCAGCACTGGCACCGTGCAAAGCGAGATAGTGCCTTTCCATGTTGTATTTCGATCTTTGAGTGAAGAACAAATCGAAAATTATCTGCGCAAAGAAAAGCCTTATAAGTGCGCCGGAAGCGTGCGTTCAGAAGGCTTGGGGATCAGTCTGTTGGAGCGCTTTGAAGGCGATGATCCGAACACTCTAATTGGTTTACCGCTGATACGGCTGGTTAGAATGCTGGAGAAGGAAGGCGTACAGGTGATCTAATCTACTCTTGATAATTTGCTGCTAAGACGAATCTCTGGTTCCCACGCTCCCGCGTGGGACCCCATAGCCCCGCCCTACCGAGCCAACCATATGCGTCCCCACGCGGGAGCGTGGGGACGAGGCGCTAATATACAACTACCCCGCCAATGGCTATTGGCCTTTAATGTGGAAATAAGACGCGGTGCGAACTTTGCGGTTGCTGTGTTTTTTTCAGGGCATCTAACGGCCTGCGCCACCCATAGGTAGGGCCACCATGATCCTCTGTTTGAACGCGTCGGTTTGGAACGCCCTGGCCATGGCGGCGCCAAATCGTTTGGTGATGCGTTCGACGAAATCCTGTTTTGGCGTGTAGTCTACAATTTTTTCGGCGCCAATAATTTCTCGTGCCACATAACTTGCGCTACCCAAGGCATCTACCAGACCCAATTTCATCGCCTGCTCGCCGGTCCAAAACAAACCAGAGAAAAGGTCCTGATCATGGACCAGCTTCTCGCCACGACCGTTCTGCACCGCTTTGATGAACTGTTTGTGGACTTCCTCCAACAATCGTTGGGCATGTTCCTTGTCATCGGGAGTGAGCGGTGAAAAGGGGTCCAAAAAACCCTTGTTCTCCCCCGCTGTCAGTAATCGACGTTCCACGCCAACCTTCTTCATGGTGTCGACAAATCCAAATCCGTCCATGAGCACACCGATGGAACCGACAATGCTCGCCTTGTTGGCATAAATGGTCTCTGCAGCAACGGCAATATAATAACCACCGGAAGCACAAATATCACTGATGACCGCGTACACTGGCCGGTCTGGATACTTTTTTCGCAACCGTATTATCTCGTCGTTGATATATCCTGCCTGTACCGGGCTGCCACCTGGGCTATTGATACGCAAAATCACCGCCACGGCTTGTTCTTCTTCAAATGCAGCACGCAGGCCTGCCACTATTCGGTCGGCATCGACATCCATACCTGGCCCGATAACCCCTTCAATGTCCACCAGGGCGGTATGTTTACCACTGATGCTCCCCACACCGTCACCCATGGCCACAACGAAGAGCACGACAAGATAAATAGCAAAAAATAATTTGAAGCCAACATTCCAACGCCGTGATATGCGCTGTTCCTTAAACTGTTCCAAAGCCAGTTTCTCGAGCACGTCTCGTTCCCAACTGGGCTTTTTGTCAGCACCGGATTTATTTTGTGTTTCAGACATCGGATTGACCTTCAATAATTTTTTCCAAGTGTACTCCTTTTCCATCTACAAGATGCACTTCCTCCCCAACTTCCCGTATTTTTATGGCTATCAAGCCCCTACCGGCACAACGCCCACTAATACACTCACCCGTGAGCGGGTTATAGCGGGCCCCATGGGTAGAGCATATAAGCTGTTGCCCGGTACTATCAAAAAAGATTCCCGGTTGCCAATCCAGTTCTACACCGATATGTGCGCATTCATTGATGAAGGCCTTGATTTCACCGTCAAAGCGTATGACGAAGGCAGACCGGGACCGGCCGTCGAGTTGCACGACAAAACGCACGCCAAGACCGCTGTTCTCAAGCTCACGGATAGCACATAGTCGTGTGGCAGAATCCTTTTTCATGTCAGCCAGCAACACACTGACTGAAATGAATCCAGGCAGGCCAACGGCTTGTGATTGAGTAGGCGTTGGCGCTCATGCACACCGTAGCTAACCGCCAACGATACCAGTCCGGCTTCATTGGCCATTTGCAGATCATATTCGGTATCACCCACCATAATCGCCGCATCCTTGTCATGGCCGGTTTCCTTGAGAATGTCGAACAACATTTGTGGGTGGGGCTTGGACCTTGACTCATCGGCGCAGCGGCTGGCTGAAAAGAGACGACCTACATGGGTGCGCTCAAAAATCCTATCCAAACCCCGCCGGGCCTTGCCTGTGGCAACGGCTAAAGTGTAACCCTGGTCAACGAGCTCTACCAATCCGGTTTCTACATCAGGGAAAAACTCCATCGGGGTTTGATCCAGATATAAAAAGTGCTCCCGGTAACGACTGACCACTGCATCCTTGGCTGTTTGGTCAAGGCTGGGAAATAAAATCTTCATGGCCTCGGTGAGCCCAAGACCGATAACGTTTCGAACCGACTCATCGCCCGGATACGGTGCACCGGTATCGGCCGCTGCCTGTTTAAAACAGGTCACTATCTTGAGGGCCGAGTCCATTAGGGTGCCATCCCAATCAAAAATAATAAGTTTAAATCGGTCTATCACGATAATCGCCGTCTATGGGTGTAATTCTGCAAGTCCTCTGATAATGGTGTCTCAATGATCTTCACCTTGCCAGAGTCTGGATGGACAAACTGGAGCCGTGAGGCATGCAAAAACAATCGATTTAGACCCTGTTGTCGGCATTGCTTATTGAAGACACGGTCACCGTACTTCTCATCTCCGGCAATGGGGTGACCTATATGAACCGCATGGACCCGGGCCTGATGGGTACGGCCGGTATACAACTCGATTTCCACTAAAGCACAATGGTCAAGCTGCTTGGTCAACCGAAAACCACTGCTGGAGGGTCTGCCCTCTTCGGAAACTTCCACCATGCGCTCCCCGGAACGTACCACATTCTTGACCAAATTGGCGTCCACCCGGCGCTGTTTTGCGCCCTTCCACGGTCCCCGAACCAGGGCGATGTAGGTTCGTCTTATCCCCTTTTCGGCATGGTTTCGCAGGGAAGCATGAAGAGACAAAAGCGCGCCCCGGCTCTTTGCGATTAGTAAGCATCCGGAAGTCTCACGGTCCAGGCGGTGTACTAACTCCAGATAAGTTTGCTGAGGCCGGCTACGGCGCAAGTCCTCAATAATGCCGAGGGAATAACCGCTGCCACCGTGGACCGGTATGCCACTGGGTTTGTCCATCACCAGCAAAAACTCGTCCTCATAGACCACCCTGGGCTCGAGCTCAAAACTTGGAAGATGACTAAAGTCCTCGCGGGCCGCGGTCCGAATGGGGGGGACCCGGACCACATCGCCCTCACGCAATCGATAGTCCGGGCGTACGCGGCCTTTATTGATGCGGACTTCGCCAGTACGCACAATACGATAGATGTGGCTCTTGGGGACCCCTTTAAGGGCCGCCAAAAGGTAGTTATCCAGCCGTTGGCCACTATGCTGGGCATCCACTTCCACCCATTTAACCTGTAATTTTTCGGAGATTTTGCTCATAACTTACTAATAAATAATAACAGATTGATGAATTAGACATGGGCTGATATAGTGTCCCTAGCGTGAATTCCGCGTGGCGCCGCAACCTAAGGCGACAAACCCCGCGTGAACGAACGATTTCTTAGGTGCCCGGCCAATGCGGGGCACCGGAATTCGGCCTATCCGGCCCGCGGCAAGCGCCCGGCCATTATCCGCCGAAAGGTAAATCAAGTTGCGCTCATAACGACGCAACCCAACTGAACATTAGTACGCTCCCCCTACCCCGTAGTCAGAGCGATAGCCGAATCACAGCCGACTCAGCTGTTTATACGCAGGGTCGCTAAGGTGTATCACCTGCGCTAAAACGCTTGGACGTAGCGCACCGGGGAGCGTCGAGGACCAGACGCATGAAAAGAATGTTGTTTAACGCAACTCATCCTGAAGAGTTGCGTGTAGCCATCGTTGATGGCCAGAAGTTAATCGATCTTGATATCGAGTCCACCTCCCACAATCAGAAAAAGGGCAATATTTATAAAGGCATAGTCACTCGAGTTGAGCCCAGCCTTGAGGCGGCCTTCGTTGACTATGGTTCCGAGCGCCAGGGGTTCTTGCCGCTAAAGGAAATCTCCCGCATTTACTTTAGCAACTACTCTGGCTCTACACCCATGGCTCAGGTGCGGATTCGAGACGTTATAAAGGAAGGCCAGGAACTCCCGGTACAGGTCGAAAAGGAAGAACGCGGCAACAAGGGCGCCGCCCTCACCACCTTTATCAGTCTCGCCGGACGCTATCTGGTGTTGATGCCCCGCAACCCCAAGGGAGGCGGTATCTCCAGACGCATTGAAGGTGAGGAACGGGCGGAAATTCGAGAGGCCCTGGCCCAAATTACGGTGCCCACTGAGCACGCCCTCATCGCTCGCACTGCGGGCATTGGCAAGAGTGCCGAAGAACTACAGTGGGATCTGGATTATCTCATGCAGCTATGGGAGGCCATCAGTAAAGCTACCGATGAGCGCCCGGCACCCTTTTTGGTCTACCAGGAGAGTAATCTGGTAGTGCGCGCCATTCGCGATTACCTGCGCAATGATATTGTCGAGATCCTTATCGATAGCACTGAGATTCACGAGCGTGCCGAACGCTTTATGCAGCAGGTAATGCCTCACAACCTGTCTAAGCTAAAGCTCTATCACGACAATGTGCCGTTGTTCTCTCGTTTTCAGATCGAGCACCAGATTGAATCGGCCTTTTCTCGCAACGTGCAGTTGAGCTCGGGTGGCGCTCTGGTTATTGACCATACCGAAGCGTTGGTGACTATCGACATCAACTCCGCCAAGGCGACCAAGGGCGCCGATATCGAAGAAACCGCCTTGCAAACAAATCTTGAAGCCTCCGATGAAATCGCCAGACAACTACGCCTGCGGGATCTGGGTGGCCTGGTGGTCATCGATTTCATCGACATGTCTTCCACGCGAAACCAGCGTGCCGTCGAAAGTCGCTTACAAGAAGCTTTGCGCGTGGATCGTGCCAGAGTTCAAGTCGGTCGCATCTCCAAATTTGGTCTTCTGGAGATGTCTCGCCAGCGACTACGCCCTTCTCTCGGCGAATCTAACTACAAGGTCTGTCCCCATTGTGACGGTACCGGTTTTATACGCGGGGTTCAGTCATTCGCCTTGAGCATATTGCGCATCATTGAAGAAGAGGCCCTGAAGGAAAATACCGAGGCTATTCATGCCCACTTACCCGTGGATATTGCTACTTATCTCCTTAATGAAAAACGACATGAGATAGGCTTGCTTGAGCAACGCCTCGGCAATCAGGTGTTTATGATTCCTGAAAAGGCCCTACACACACCGCAATATCAAATTAAGCGTCTTCGCAATGAACAGCTTGAGGATGTCGTCGGCCAAGCCAGCTATCAAATCAAAATGGATGAAGAGGATGCCGAAAAAATCGTAAAACCTGTTTCCAGGGCCAACGAAAAGGCAGCTGTAGCAGAGATCACCCCAACGTCGGTGGTGCCGACAAAAAAATCACCTGGGTTTTTCGCTCGATTAGTGGCAAGCCTATTGGGTGGTAGCAAGCAGAAAAAACCTGTAAAAAAATCGAGCCAAACTCAAGGACGTGGCCGTCAACAACCACAACGTCGTCACAGCACATCCGCACAGGGAGGCGCTCGCCGTCGTGGTGGTCAGCGAGACAATCGTGGCGGCCAACGCGATAACCGAGGTGGCCAACGTGACAGTCGTGGCGGCCAACAACGCAAAGTCAAAGACACGAGCAAGACTCAAAGTCACAGCAACCAAACCAGAAATAACGACCAGCAAGCTGGTCGTCAAGAAAATAAGCAAAGTAACCGCCAGGACACCCCGGTCAACAGGGCGCCCCACAACGAAGGCAGCGGACAACGTAGTAACCGCAGCGGCAGCGGCAGCGGCAGCGGCAGGCGCCCCCGCCGTGGCCGTAACGGTACTCAGAATTCACCCATGGACTCCAACAGCGTCCAGTCAACGCCGACAAACGGAAATGTGGCGCCCGCAGCGACACCTGTAGTCCATCAAGAAGTCGATGGTAATCGCGCACCAGTGAAAACAACCGAGCCCAAACCCACCACACCGACAGTATCTTCTGCCCCCCCAAAATCTGATGTTGTGAAGAATGAAAGTCGTCCCACACCGAGTGAGACCACTACAGATAAACCCGCTGAAAAACCTGCACTGGACAAGCCAGTTGGACCCCAGGCAAGTACGTCTGCCCCACCTGATGCTATGAAAAGCAGTCCTCCACCAAACACCACCGCCACACCACCCGCGCCAAGCCCGAAGACTGCGGATATATCGGCTGAAAAACCTGTTCCAGCAAAACCAGTAGAAGCCCAGGTGATTACGGCCACTCCTCCTCCGGCGGCGCCCGTTACCAGCAATCAGCCACCTGTGGCGCCGGTGGAAAAAAAACCGGCATCGAAGCTACAACAGGTTGAAACCAAGTCGACGCCCGTAGACCCATAACCAATCACTTCCCTGGTATTGCTCTTAATTCACCACGGAGGTCACAGAGAAAGGATGTGTACTTACGTAAACAGGGCAATCGATTCCACATGGCGGGTGTGGGGGAACATGTCCATGACTCCTGCGCTGACCAGCTTATAGCCCTGTTTGTGGACTAGAATTTCTGCATCTCTAGCCAGGGTGGCCGGATTACAGGATACATAGACAATCCGAGTAAACTGTCCCAAGCCAACCTGTTCCACCACTTCCAGGGCCCCGGTGCGGGGTGGATCAAGCAATAACTTGGTTATGGTGGGATCCAGTACATTGGAAAGTGAGTCGCTTTGATATAGATCGGTCACCCGGAAATCCACGTTATCCAGTCCATTTCTTTTAGCGTTCTTCCTGGCACGTTGGATCAGAGTGCCATCGGCTTCCAGCGCCACCACGCTAACATGCTGTCTCGCCAGGGCAAGACTAAAGTTACCCAGGCCACAAAAGAGATCCAACACTCGATCTGAGTTTTCCAAAGCAAGCAACTCCAAAGCTAGGGCTACCATCTTGCTGTTGATAGCGGCGTTGACCTGGACAAAATCTGTGGGTTGAAATTCAAAGCTCAAGTGATATTCAGGTAATGAGTATTCCAGTGCCACCGTATCAGGCCAGAGAACAGTAATGGTCTCGGGCCCTCCAGGCTGTTGATATATCTGGATACCAGTGTCCCGGCCAAATTCAATCAGCCGGTGTTTATCCTGATCATCAAGAGGGACAAGATTACGAAATACCAGCGCCGCAGTTTGATCATCTACAGCGACTTCGATCTGGGCAATCTGTTCGCGACTGTTTAAACCGTCGACCAGTTCCCTAAGCAACCCTATACGGGAACCGATTATAGGGTCGAGCACCTCACAGGCAGACATTACTGTGAGATAGCCCCTGGCCCGCTCCCGGAAACCTACCAGGGCACCACCCTTTTTAGGGACATAGCGCACCCCGAGCCTGGCCTTACGCCGGTAGCCCCATACCGGACCGGTTATCGGCTCAAGCACGGTTTCTGGCACAACCTTTCCAATGCGTTCCAGATTATCTAACAACACTTGTTGTTTTGCCTCAACCTGTGCCTGGGGCTTGAGGTGTTGCAGGCTGCATCCGCCACAAATACCGTAGACTTCACACTTAGGATGAGTCACACGCTGGGGAGATGGATTCTCTATGGAGGCAACGCGTCCCTCGTCATAGGATTTGCGTCGGCGCAGGGTCTGGTACTCCACGTTCTCCCCTGGCAACGCACCTTCTATGAATACTGCCTTGCCTCCCACACGGGCCACACCCTTAGCCTCGTGATTGAGGGAATCGATATGGGCCTTACGCAGGGTGTGTTGATCCGTTAAACGGGAGCGACGGCGTGCCACAGACTAGTTCCACGTCTCCAGGAATGCCTTGAGATGGGACTGATTGGATTTTTCCAGGGTATCGCGCACCCGCTGACACTCACTATCGTATTGGTCCTTGCTCAGATGGCCGCGTATTAGTTCCCAACGCAGATAGATAAGATAGGTGTTAAGCACATCGGTCTCACAATAATCACGTATGGCCACGACCTCACCCTGCAAATAACGTCCCCAAACATCTGCGCCACTCATCCCCATCTTCCCAGGAAAACCCAATAGGGTTGCCACCTGATCCAGGGGTGCATTGGCGCGGGGTTGATAGCCCCCCAATACATCCATGAGATCAGTGTGCCGACTATGGAACCGGCTCAGATAATTGTTCCACTTGAACTCACGATCATCCTCACCGCTTTCCCAATAACGGGGCGCGGCGATACCGTGGACAAGACTACGGTAGTGTAATACGGGGAGGTCAAACCCTCCCCCATTCCAGGTCACCAAAGTCGGCGTGTAGCGATCAACGCCATCAAAGAATCGGGTAATGATGTCGGCCTCACCGGCGTCCACTTCGCCCAATGACCACACCTTAAAGGTATTTTCACTACGCAACACCACGGATATAGCAGCCACCCGATGCAAGTGGTGGGGCAAAAACTCTGAGTCGGTCTTTTCACGACGCTTGTTAAACATGACCTGGGCCACGTCTTTGTCGCTTAGCCCATCCAGATCATAAAGTCGCCGTCCACCCTCCACGTCGGGGATGGTCTCAATGTCAAATACCATGACGTTCATA
>VAOU01058846.1_pt1 | contig 12285 bp, 8 predicted proteins | sample 3393871 | NCBI WGS metagenome assembly VAOU01 (sample SAMN08290440, study PRJNA428436) | hydrothermal vent metagenome | isolation source: Deep-sea hydrothermal vent chimney | place: Atlantic Ocean: South-mid Altantic Ridge | depth 1820 m m
TACTTCAACAATTTCTTTTTTAGAAATGTCATCTGCCCTTCAACGTGAGATTTTTCCTTCTTATCTAATTTCAACTCGTTTATCTTTTTATACTCAGAAAGTGCTTCATCGTAAAGGTTCTTTTTTACAAGTAAATCCGCAAAATATATCCTGAAATTTGAAAGGGGCTTAGTGTCGGGATATTTTCTGTAAGTACCCGTTGCCTCAATTATAGCGCTTTCAACATATCCGCTTTCGGCAAGTTGTTTTGCACCGTTTAATCTCATTATTCCAAAATCGTTTTCATCGATAACCGCTTTTGTTTTACCGTTAATTTCTGATCCGTAAACGGCTGTGTTGGGGAATTTGTTTATGTTTTTTTTCTTCTTTTGAGGAACATCTATTAAATTTTCCATTGCAAGGGCAAGTAAAAGATCATCGGTGGTTAATCTTTTAATATCTTTTAAAGAAACTATTGCAGAATTTTTGATTCTAAATTTTTCCTTTCCAAAAACCAAAACAACACTGGAGTTTTTATTCGCCAAAAGTGTGGTTTCACTTTTTAACATTTCTCCTTTTTTAACCGGTTGCCATTTTTCACTGACACCTATTTGTGCTTTGACATCTCCCTTAACTTTTTTCACAATGAACGTTTGAGCCGGTAAAAATCCAGCCATTATGAATAATATTAAAAATATCTTTTTCATTTATCTCACCTCTAATATCTTAAATTATTGAACATCAATAATTTCGACCCTGCCTTTTGCAAGTCCTAATTTGTTGATTGCATCGTTATTAAATTTTTCAGTTCCCAGCTCCCAGGCTTTCATAAAATTTGTTAATGATGTGGTTTCAATAGCAATCCAAACCTGGTCTTCACCTCTTTTATTTTTTCTAATAAAATATTTGCTATCGTTGTCTGTAATCCATATTGCTCTTTGCGGTGAAAGTTCCGTATTGAAAAGTAAGTTTACGTGCCCCAAACCTTTATCCGGTTTGTAATCAATTAAAGCTGTTTGTATGCCGACGCTTTCCAACACTGCGCTGTATAAAACACTTAAATCATCGCAGTCTCCTCCCCTTAGGTCTATTGTCTGTTTAGGAAATTGAACAAAATCGGATGTTGCGTTGGGATCAGCTACATATACAAATTTTTTAACAAGATTATTAAATAAAATTTTAGCTTTATAAAATGCCGAAAGGGAATAAACGATTGTATCTAACTTGCTTTTGTTATTACTTAAAACCTCCTTCGCATATTTCATTATGTAGTATTGATCCTTTTTAATAAATTCTTTTAGGTGAATTACTTTTCCATCCCAGGCGTTGATTTTATTTATCAAAATGGGTTTCTGTAGTTTGTCGTCGGTTTCATTGTTTCTTGTGCTTATGTAAAAATCAGCGTACGATACTTTGCTTTGTTTGTTTGAGTAAGTATCGGAAACAATTGTGTAAAAAGGCACTTCAACCGTATCGTGTGCATTTATTAAAACCGTGGGGGAATAAATAATATCACTGTTAAAACCAACAATTTTAGAAGAAGGTTTAATCCTTATTTTATTATCGGTTTTATTTACGATTTTACCAAGTGCAAACGGTTTATCAAGATAGTTGTCCTCCAAAGCAGGGAATATTTCTTGTACCATTTTTATGTTTAATATTTTAGCTTTTTCTTCTGCTATTGTGTTTAACCTGAATGTAATTGTAAGAACCGCTTTATCGTAGCTGTACCTGTTGTTTAGGATATTTCTTATTCCCTCTTTCTCAAAAACAGAGAAGGATTGTGTGGTGTTTTTATTTCTAAAATATTTTACTCCTGAAAGCGTAATGCCGAACACATCGGATTGATACGAAATAGCAGGTAATATGCCTGCAATGTACGGTGACTGATATTTGTCGTGCAATAAAGTTGCGCTAAATCCTATTGAGCCGGCAGGTAAATCAAACTTTCCGTCAATACCAGCCATAAATGATTGAGTGGTTTCATAAAGAAAATTAAAACTGATTTGCTTGATGGGAGAAATTGACGCCCCAAGTAATGCGCCTTTTGGTCTTCTTATTTCATACGCTGAGTTAGAAGCAATATCTGTTTTGCTGTTAATATCAATTAAATTTATTGAAGCAACACTGAGTGAAATATTTTCTACCGGGCTAAAGTTAATACCGAAATCTGCTTTCCAGAAATCCGCTTTTTCTGTTTCGGTCTTAAGATTAAAAAACAACGAATCGGAAAATACAGGGTCAACAACTTCGTTATTAAATTCCTGGTTAAATAATCTTGCGGTAAAACCAAAACTTAGTTTATCTGTTACTTGGTAAGAATATCCGAAGCCAAATATTTCTTTATATGAAAATTTTGAATTCAAGGTTTGTGTGCTGGAATCATTAAAGGTAACCGATTCACCGGAACTAAACACAAAATCTTTTTGATAACCCGGTGTATATCTTAAGGAAAAATTTGAATGCCCAATTCTTTTTGATAATGAAAGCAAATACAAATTTGTAGTGGTTGTTTTTGCAAATTCTCCTCCGTATGAAAGTTCAATTCCCCAATCCTTTAATTTAGAAAAATTCGATGGGTTACTTTCAATACTGTTTAATAATGTGTTTGCCGTTTTGTTCATGCTCCAAATTCCACCAAGTCCAAAAGAACTTTGAGAAAAAACCACGGATGAAAACACTAATGTTATGAATATAATGATCGAGAATAATATTTTCACGGTATATCAATAATTATTGTATGAATGCTTTGCGACAGAACTTTCAAACGGTTACTGCCTGAACCGTTATTAAATTCCAATCTTCTAACAAATGAAAAAATTATCTTGTCGAATCTTTCAAACGGAATTGTATTTAAAAGCCGCGAAGGAACAATAAGTTTTCCGTCGTCTCTTGTTTTTAAGCGGTATAATGGAAACGAAATGTTTTTTCCTTTTACAACGGCACCGAGAACAATTTCAATTTTTTGTCCCCTTGATTTGTTCCATCTTAAAACAGCTTTTAAACTCTTATCTGCTCTATGTCCGGTAAATGTTACCTTGCCGGTTATTTCTTCAGGGGTAGGTATTAAAAAAGATCTGGCTGAACCTACAGCCGGAATCAATTTAAATATTATATTAGACCGAAAATTATAACCGAATGGATTTACAGAATTTAATCTTCCGCTAAACATAATATACATAGGACCTAAAGTAGTATCTACTTTTACACTTCCGTTTTTGAACCTAACTTTTAATGGTATAACTTTTGCTTTTCTTCCGTTAAACTTTACAACACCAGGTAAAACCGTGTGAAATCCCACAACATTACCGTTCCTATCCATAACAGGTTTCTTTCTATTAAAAAAGGCTGCTTCTGCAAGTGAAAACCTAACGGTTGATTTTCTATGAGAAATTTTTGCTCCCGTAACAACAATTACACTTCCAAAATTATGCAGTCGTCGTGCTACACCGGTTGAGTCGAACCCGTTGCTGTAAAATTCATCTTGTGTATCTTTAGTAATAATTTCAACGTCAACTTGATCTTCCGTTGTAGTGTTGTTATCAATAACTAATTCTGTGGGTGCAGGAGTGTCACATCCATAAAAAAAGATGCCCAAAGTAATAAGCAAAGTTATATTTATAAATAATTTTTTCATTTAATTAAGTTTTTAGCTTAGCACTCTCTTTTTCCTCTTGGTTTTTTTTCCATATTTTAATTTATAAAATAGTTAATTAAAAGAGAATGCCCAATTAAGGGCACCCTCTTTATCGTTTTACCCTCATCTACGCTTAACTATATAAGGTATACCCCAAGTTTTAGCTTCAACAGGAGCAACATCATCAAATATTACTTGTCTTGGGAATGCATTTATAATTGCATGGTAAAATCCCGGGAATTGATGAGTCCTAAATTTCTGTTGATATATTTTAGTGTACATACTTCCGTTTTGTACCGAAGAGATCAATTCAAATTTTCTTTTTGCTCTATGCAAACCACGTTTGTTACCACCGTAAGTTAGCGTGACAAAACCCGTATCTGCATAAGCACTATTTATTTCAACTTCCAACATTACTTCTTCGTTTCTTGCAACAACGGGTATCTGTTTCCAAATAGGAAGTCCTCTTGTAAGATAGTAATCATTGGGAGAGGTAATTACCATTTGTTCACCATTAATAAATGTGATGGTAAGTTTAGTAATGCTTATATTGTCTGTAAGTGTACCGCCTTCTGGCAACGACATTGCAACCAATCTCCAATTCTTCAATGGAATATCGCCTATTTTTTTCTTGGCAAAAATCAGGTTTCTTGTAATAACTGTTGAAAAAGGTTTTTCAATTAATGTATCGGCTTTTTGTGTGTTTGAATCAGTTGGTGAATAAGAAGCTTTTATATATAAAACACCTTCAAATGTTTTTATAACTTTTACGTAAGCTGTGTCGCCTACTTCGTTAACTTCATATTTCTTACTAACACGGCGCATTTTCTGTCCGACACGTAAGGGATAAATTGGCGTCTGTGTCTTACCCAAAAATAACATCGCATCTTCTTCATTGTAGTTAGGTTCAAATGATGCAAGAGATGAATCTCGTTCGGCAAGGGTTTTAAACACTTGGGTATCTGTACCGGTAGGCGTGTTCATTTCAGGCGCATTAATTGAGTCTTTACAGCCTGCAATAAAAACAACAAGACCAAGTATGACGTAAGCAATTATATACTTGATCAAGGATGATTTGTTTTTCATAATTTTTCTCCTTTAATTAAATTATTAAAAAAATATTTAAGCTTTTTCAATTTTTCTACAGAACATAAATGAATAATTGTGCCAACAAGTAGATATTATGCTAACTCATTGTTAACAATGCTATTATAAGAATATCGCCTTAGAAGAAAGTGCCTGGTTTTAATGTGATAAATGCCTGGTGATTTTCAGTCAGGCATAAAGTTTAACTTTAAACAATCGAACAATTAAAAAACTAATTCGTCAATTAATTATAATGTGACGTTTCTTTTCAATTTGTTTAAAGATTAATTATTTTGTCTGGGTCAATAATATCTCTTACAATAAGGCTTCAGCATTATGTCATACAGGGAACAAAAGAAATATTTGGAATTCTTAAAAAGCTATGAGAGAAAATTCGACAGGAAAGAATTGGAAGATTACAAGATGTTTATAAAAAGACAGAAAGATGATGAAGATTTTGATTCGATTTCTATGAAAAAATTAAAAGGTCTCTATGATAAATATAATGTTCCGGTCGATAAATCGAAGTTTGATTCTTTTTTTAAAAAGTGATTTTTTTTCAGGTAATTAAGATACATTCAACTAAATTTTTTAGTATATATATTTGTTATTAATTTTTCAACTCGCTAACACAATAGATTTTAAATTTTGAGGCTTTAATGGATACTAATAATTACAAACTACTTAATAAAATATTTGCCGGAGTTGTTCTTTTAATTTCTACCGTTGTACTTTTCTCTACGGTTCAACCTTCTGTTTCTTTTTGGGACCCCGGAGAATTTACAGCAGCAGCTTATTATCTTCAAGTTCCGCACCCACCCGGCTCACCGTTTTTTACAATTTTAGGAAGAATTTTTTCTATTGTTCCGTTTGTTCAAAATTTAGCTTTAAGAGTAAACACTATCTCTGTTTTGGCGAGTAGTTTTTCAATACTATTTCTTTATTTAATAGCTGTAAAGCTCATAAATAGTTACAAAGGAAGTGAACCTAAAAATTTATTAGATGGATTATCAACTTATATAGCAGCTGCAATTGGTGCTTTAGCATTTTCATTTAGCGATACTTTTTGGTTTAACGGAGTTGAAGCCGAAGTTTATGCAAGCAGTACCTTGCTTTTTTCCGCTATTGTATATTTAATGATGAGTTGGTCGGAAAAAGCGGATAACTCCGATAACGAAAAATATATACTATTGATTGCGTATTTATTAGGTATATCAACGGGAGTACACCTAATGAGTGTCCTTGCTATTGTGCCCGTTGTAATGATGATAATGTTTAAAAAATATGTAACCGACGATGAAGCGTTAAAAAAATCTACATATATATTTTTAGCCCATTTCGGTGTAATTCTTATAATAGCATTTGCGCTTTGGGGAAGCAGAACAAATATAACGCCGCCCTCTATGGAACAATACCGTGATTTTGATACGAAGTTCAAAATGATAATGGTTGGTGTTAGTATACTAATTATAGGTGCTTTCTGGAAAAAAGTGATGAATAGAAATTCGATTTATATTCCATTGATTATTGGAGGTATTGCCCTGTTCCTAACTTACCCTGGAGTAGTAAAAATATTACCGGGAATTATAGCAAGCATTTCAGGTGATAATTCATTTATAGCTGTTTTGGTATTTGCAGTAATACTTGCACTCTTAGGGTATGTCGTTCATTATGCTGTTAAAAACAATAAGCCTACAATGCACTTAACATTTATGTCTCTTTTATTTGTTTTAATAGGATTTACGTCCTACGCAATGGTTATTATAAGGGCTAATCAAGACCCGCCGATGAATGAAAACGAACCCAATGATTTTACCGAATTAGTTTCATATTTAAATAGAGATCAGTACGGAGATTTCCCGATTTTTGAAAGACGCTTTGCAACAGAGCCCCATCAAATGGGGGTTTACACTAACTATTCAAGTGAACTTGATTTCTGGTGGAGATATCAAATGAATCATATGATGACAAGATATCTTCTTTGGAATTTTGCGGGCAGAGAAGGCTGGGTTCAGGATGATGGACCGGATATTGCCCCATTTAACGGAATAGGAAATTTGTTAGGTAAAGCCTTCAGCATAAATTTTGCCGGAAATGCTAAATATTCCTTATATGGAATTCCCTTTCTTATAGGGCTTCTCGGCATTTATTTCCATTTTAAAAAGGACTGGAAAATTGCGATTATCTTTATGGTGCTGTTTATTTTTATGGGTTACTTCACCGCATTTTACCAGAATCAGCAGCAACCACAACCGAGAGAAAGAGACTACTTTTATGTGGGTGCATTTTTCATTTATGGAATTTGGATTGCGCTCGGTATTCGCGGAATTATCGACTTGATTCAAGAGAAATTCAAAAAACTTCGATTCAAAAAAGCTGTTATTATTACTGCTTTAGTTCTCGGTGTTGTTTTGATACCGCTAAGAATGTTGGTAGCAAATTATCACACTCACGATAGATCAAATAACTGGGTGCCATGGGATTATTCATACAATATTTTACAAAGCACTGAACCAAATGCAATTGTTTTTACAAACGGCGATAATGATACATTTCCTCTATGGTATTTACAGGATGTTGAGGGCGTAAGAAGAGATGTTAAAATTGTAAACCTTAGTTTGTTAAACACCAATTGGTACATTAGGGAACTTAAAAATAACGATCCCTACAAAGTCGGAACTGTGAACATCCGGTTTACAGACTCGCAAATTGATAGGCTTCGACCCGTACGATGGGAGCCGAAAGATATTATACTTCCATTACCAAAAGACCCGAATTCTCCGTTAATTGCAGAAATTGTAAAGGACGCAGACATAAAAGATTCTACGGTTATTAAAGCCGGAAGCATTACATTCAAAATGAACAATACCGTCACATTCGGAACAACAAAAGCCATAAGAATTCAGGATATAATGGTAAAAGAAATAATTGAAGCCAACCAATGGAAACGACCAATTTATTTTTCAGTTACAACTACAAGAAAAAGTAGAATTGGCTTAGATAATTATTTTAAAATAGAAGGTATGGCTTTAAGATTAGTCCCTGAAAAAAGGAAACCTAATGTTGAATTTGTAAATGAGCCGGCTTTGAGAGCAGAACTTTTACACGAAAACCCGGGTTTTAGTAAAACTTTCAAAAGGGGATTCAAGTATAGAGGGCTAAACGATAGATCTATCTTTTTTGAAGACGGTCAGCAAAGAATGCTTCAAAATTATAGAAATGCTTTTTTAAGATTAGCAATGTACTACCTTGATACAAATCAAAAGACAAAAGTAAATGAAGTACTGGATTATATGAACAAGAAGATTTCAGCCAACGTTATTGAAATTGATTACAGGCTTCTATCACAAATTGGAAATATTTATTATTCAGCCGGCAATTATGCTAAATTTAAAGAGATCTCTGCTAAGGTTGAAAAAGAAGCTCTTAAATCATTAGAAAACAATCCAAATGATTTATATGCATTCAGAATTCTTCTTAATTTATATCAAAACTTAAATGATAATTATAAACTACTTGGTTTGTGGGAAAACATCAGCAAACTTTATCCCAATGACCCAAACGTAAAAGCAAGTATTAAGAAGTACAAAAAATTGATTGCAATTCAGGATAGTTTAAATAAAGCTCAGCCGAAGAAATAAAATGTTTTTTTAATTGTTCACTGAGGCTGTAACAAAAGAATATCATTGAAATTCTTTTGTTACAGCCTCATTTTTTTTGCATATTTTACACATATAATAAAAATATTTATTTCACAGATACTATAAATGAAAATATTAGTAATAGCACTTTCCGGCATTGGTGATGCACTTATTTTTACACCCGCATTAAAGCTGCTCAGACAACATTATCCCCAAGCCGAAATGGATGCTCTTGTAATGTACAAGGGTGCTAAAGATATTTATGAAAGAAATTCAAATCTCAATAACATTATTTATTTTAATTTCTTAAAAGAAGGTGCTTTTAAATCATTAAAATTTATCCTTTCCTTGCGTAAAAAATATGATATAACAATAAACGTTTATCCCTCTAACCGAAAAGAATATAACATTATTAGTTTTTTAATCGGTGCAAAAACAAAAGCCGCCGTTCGTTACTTAAGAATGGACAAACAAAATTTGGGGTGGTTAAACAATTGCAGAATAACCGAAGACGATTCCCTTCACAATGTTCAAACCAATACAAAGTTAATCGAAAAAATTGCCGGTAAAAAATTTGCTGATAAACCCGATTTGGAATTTCAGTTAAACGAAAATGATTTATCCACAGCCTCCGATTTTTTGCTGAAGAGCAATATTATCAGCGATGATATAATTGTTGGTTTTCACCCCGGAACTTCCGTGTTAAAAAATCACATTAAAAGAAGATGGGAACCTGAAAAATTTGCTGAACTCAGTAAAAGATTAATTTCGGAATATAACTGCAAAATCATAATTTTTGGTGGACCTGATGAAATAGAACTTAAAGAAAAAATTAGAATCGAAATAGACTCGCAAAATGTTTATACAACACAGGGGCTTAATCTCGGACAAAGCGCCGGTGTTATGAAACATTGTGATGTTTTTATTTCTAATGATTCAAGCCTGATGCACGTTGCTTCGGCTTTAAAATTAAAAGTAGTAGGCATAATCGGGCCGACAAGCATAAATTATATTCACCCCTGGAATACAGAGTATAAAATTGCTTCGTTACATTTGGACTGTTCGCCCTGTTTTATATACTCCCCCAAACCTTTAACGTGCAAAAGAGAAGATGTAAAATTCAAGTGCATAAAAGAACTTACTGTTGATATGGTTTATAACTCCGTTAAAGAATTTATTACTGACAGCCGATAATAAAAATAATTTACCATTCGTTGCTCCGGCACATATTTATAAAAAACCCCCGATGTTTTCCCAAATATGGTTACGATAAAATTAATGATAAGATAATTTTTATAGAAGAAACATCGGGGGTTTGATTGAGTAACAATATTTTTCCGTTGGTTTTTCCATTTGAGGCTTGACACAATTTTAATTAAGTTAAATTGAAAAATGAAAGAGGTATAAATTCCTTTGAACATGTATTGATAGATTAAAAGAAAAATTGTGTAATATACTTGCAAGCAGGCGCAATGCGTATAACGAGATGTTGGCAACTATATTAAGTGAATGTCCTACAGATTATTATGAAAGAAAAAATATTTAATCTATTTGTATACTCTAATCTTGACATGATAAGTCAAGTAGGAGGCGTATGTCACGAAATTGAAGGAACAGATGAAGAAAAAATATCGTTCTTGAAAAGTAGAGTATTTATAGATTTTGAAAAGGCAGAAAAATTCTCTATACCAGCAAAAATTATAACGACATATAAAGGATTAAAGCGAAATTCTATTGATTACAATACGTTTAGAGACTTAAGCTATAAAGGTGCAGCATTGATAATTTTTGAAGATGTCTTTTTTAAATATAATGCAAATAAAAATTCGTTAGTTGTTGTTACTCCAGTTAAAAATGGGAAAATACAAATAGACGGAGAAGAAAAAATAAAGTTGCCTAAAAAAGGATTTTCAGACAAGTTAGAAATAGAGAAACAGGATGATTGGTTAGCCGGTTATTTGGATGAAAACAGATTTCATTTAGACCAATTGATAAATGATGATTTTTGTGAAGCCATAAGAATTTTATATAATCATAATCAATATGTTTCTGCGATGAAACTACTTATGATTTGTATTGATACGATGTCTTATTTAGAATTTGGGGATGTTTCTGGAAATTTTCAGAAATGGATAAATTCTTACACAAAACTTTCTGATTTAGATATAACTGCTAATGAATTGTGGGAATTTAGAAATTCAATACTTCATATGACAAACTTGGATTCAAGGAAAGTAAATCAAAAAAAGGAAAAGCGATTATTATTTTATGTAGCACATCCCAAAACAGATTATCAAAACGAAAATGATGAAGGTAAATATTTCAAATTCATTGATTTGCTAAATTGTATTGCTTTTGGGATTTCTATCTGGGGAGAAACATATAATTTAGATAAAAATAAATTTGATGATTTTGCAGCTCGTTATGATAGAATAATTTCTGATAAAAGAATGACATACATACATTATAAGAGCTAAAAATACAGCTGCCAACAATGTATATAAGTCATTGGGCGAGCAATGGTTAAATTGAAGATTGTGAATATAAATAAACGGCATAATAAATTGAAAGTTAGGTGTTTCAAAACGCCCAACGCCTCATATACTAACCGTTAGTTTTTATATGAAGAAGAAAATTGCATAAAAAAATGGAAGAAAAAGAAAAATTAAATCTTGAAGAATGGTTTAAAAATTTAGATATTACTTGGAAAAGAATATTTAAACAAGAAATAGATATAAATAGAAAACCTACATTAATTGATATTGAAGATATTATTAATCTTGAAAACGTTGATTGTAGTAAAAGTTATATCATTAGTCTTGATCCATTAAAATATTTTAAGAGACTAAAAAAACTTGACATCTCAAACACAAAAATAAAAAAACTAGATAAAATAAGCGGATGTTTATCTCTTGAAGAAATAAATGCAAGTAATACAGAAATAAAAGACATCACCCCCCTTCAAAACCTTGTTAACTTAAAAAAATTAGATGTTTCGAATACAAAAGTATCATCAATTGAGGAAGTAAATGGAATAATAGAACTTATATATTTTAATACACCTGTAGAACAAAAAGCAAAGGATGCTGAGAATGAGATTGTTTTGGATCCTTTGTTTCTTTCTGCAGTTGACCTTGTTGTAATTTCTCAGCAAGGTTCGGTTTCACTTTTGCAAAGACGGTTAAAACTCGGGTATTCACGTGCTGCAAGAATAGTTGATCAGCTTGAAGAAACCGGGATTGTTGGAGCAAGTGACGGAAGTAAAGCCAGGCATGTATTATATCAAGATATTGATTCTGTGAATATACATTTAGCTTCTTTAAATATTCCAATTATTATAAACAGCGAGTATATTGTAAATACTGAAAAAAAAAATTAAAAAAAGTTTTTGGAAAAGATTATTTTTTTAAAGTTAGCAGTTCGTAGCAACCTCTTTCTAGTTTAATAGGAAAATGCTTCAAAATCCCCCATTATTTTTATGCTAAACGTAATGCATATAAAGAAAGAAGAGAAGCATTTAAAAAAAATCTGAAAAATAAATCCTTCTTGTAATTACTAATTTTATTTATAATTTGATTTTAACAAATTTATGTAATCTTTTTCCGTATCAATATCCTGTAATATTTCCTTGTAATTACATTCCCATACTTTTTTAATAAACATTTTATTTCTGCTTACAATTTTAAGATTAGACTCTATCTTTTCGTTTAATATTAAACCCAAAAGTGATTTGTTTATTAAAATCGGATGTCCGTATCTGTTGTTATAACTGGGTTGAATCCAATTATATTTGGTGTCAATTTCATTTATAAAAACACTATAAAATTTTTGCGGCAGCCCGGGTTGATCCACTTGATGCATAATTGCCCAATCACAATTACCACATTCTAAAATACCTGCTTGAATTGATCCGAACATACCTGCATCAAAATTCTCGTTATA
>VAOU01098406.1_pt1 | contig 12281 bp, 9 predicted proteins | sample 3393871 | NCBI WGS metagenome assembly VAOU01 (sample SAMN08290440, study PRJNA428436) | hydrothermal vent metagenome | isolation source: Deep-sea hydrothermal vent chimney | place: Atlantic Ocean: South-mid Altantic Ridge | depth 1820 m m
AGAAAATCGAATAACATTGATGGTTTTACACTTATCGAGCTTCTGACGGTGGTCGCCGTCGTCGCCGCTCTTGCGATGATAGCGCTTCCGCAATTTCAGAAGTACAGAGCCAGGGCTTACGACGCAGCCGCGCTCCAGGATATCGCTCAATTCCGGGCGGCTGTTGCGAATGCAGACACTTTTACTGCGACCTCAGGCACATGGACATCTGGCTCCCACCCACTTTTCACTGATGTAGGCATCAGTGACCTTGTGCAAATAGTCTGGTCGTCCACCGTGTCGAACGGCGCGCAGGTGTTTATCGCATACGCTTGCAACCCGAATGGAGACAACGGTTACCGTGTGATCGTGCCTTATGGCGCCAAGTACACTCCTGTTGGTACGGAGGCTCCAAACGAAATAGTGACCGGCGCATTGCAACGGGTCGCCGCAGGATGTTAATGAGCAAATTATAGAAGTCGTAAAACCTTCTTTACAATTTGTTCATTCAGGCCGGGTCAGGCCGGGTCAGGCTAGGTCAGGCCGGGAAATTATCGTCCCGGCGGGTCTTTCGCCTGCAAACGAAAGAGCGTTACAGCAGTTGGCGCTTTGCCGAAACCTGATTCTTCCGGCTGATTCTGGATTTTTCACAAAGCGGATATGCCTGGATTTATCGATAATGTACGTTTGATGATCCGGCAGGAATAAAAAATCAGCTTTACCGTCTAGCTGTACATAGACTTATTTATTATTGGTTCCCTATAGTATGTCCTGGCGGTATTGTCCTCAGAAAATCCTATTGCGTAGCCCGGTTTTGAGATAACCTTTACTGCAAAAAATGCCTGGTGTCATAAGTGGAGAATCGAACCGGTTTTTACGCTGTCTGCCCCTGTCCGCTCTTGTTGTGGGCCTGCTTTTTATGATTTTTCCGGCGCAAGATTCACACGGCCAAAACCGCTTGAAAAACTCCGGCAGTCCTTATCTTCTTAAACACGCCGGTAATCCTGTTGATTGGTATGAGTGGGGCGAGGAGGCTTTCGACAAAGCGAAAAAGGAGAACAAGCTTATTTTTCTTTCAATCGGATACACCGCGTGCCACTGGTGCAACGAGTTGGAGAAAGAAGCTTTTGACCATAAGGATTTCGCCGACGTGATAAACGAGCGGTATGTCAGTGTCAAAGTTGACAGAGAAGAGCGCCCTGACATAGACGCGATATATATGCAGGCCGCGATCGCCCTGCAGGGACATGGCGGCTGGCCGAATAACGTATTTCTCACCCCCGGTTTGAATCCTGTTTTGGCGGTGGGATTCCAGCGAAGGGAGAAGTTCAAGAGCCTTCTTATCAGAGTGGATAAATATTGGAGAGACAATCCGGAGGAGGTCGAAAAAGGCGGCGCGAAAATAGGCGGAATATTAAAAGACTATATGGAGCGGGGAGGGGATTTCAAAAGCGTATCCGATCTCGATCTTGACCCAGTAAAAAGCATGATGGACCATAAGTACGGCGGCTTTGGTACGACGACCAAGTTTCCAATGACGACTATTCTGGAATATCTGCTTACCGCGAAAAGCGACGATGAATTTCTTGTAACGACGCTCGATAACATGGCGCGCGGCGGTTTATTCGATCATGTCGGCGGAGGATTTCACCGCTATTGCGTCGATCCAAAATGGGAAACTCCGCATTTTGAAAAGATGCTTTACGATAACGCTCTTTTGGCCAGCCTCTACGCGAGGGCGGCCTTTCTTCTTGAGAGCCCGGAATATGAGTATGTGGCTAAAAGAACGCTTGAGTTTATGAAAAGAGAGCTGATGAACTCTGAAGGAGGGTTTTTATCTTCGCTTGACGCCGACAGCGAAGGTGAGGAGGGGAAATATTATATCTGGACGCTAAAAGAGATTGAATCGATCTTGGACGATTCATCTTTTGTGAAAGATTACGGCGTTACATCTGAAGGAAACGTATACGATATCGTCGTTACCGATTCCGGCGCGCAGAAAAAACCGACCGGAGCGAACACCTTGAGGCGGGCTTCCGCTGACCGCCACGACAAAGCTTTGGAAAAACTTTTCAAAGCCCGCGCAAAAAGGGAGAGGCCTCCGCTGGACGATAAAGTAATAGCTTCGTGGCACGCTTTGGCCGTGTCGGCGTTCGCGAGAGCCGGAATGTGGCTCGACGATCCTAAGCTTGTGGAGCAGGCCGAGAAAGGCGCCAGGTTTACTCTTGACCGGCTTAAAGGAGCCCATGTCTGGCGCCGGGGGAAAACAAGCGGCAAGGCCAACTTAAACGATACAGCTTTTTCCGCGATGGCCTTTTGGGATCTTTTCGAGGCGACCGGAAAAGATGAATATCTTAAGGCCGCAAAAGATTATGTGGACAGAGCCAAAAAAAGCTTTTCCGCAGGAGATGGCGGGTACTTCCTGGTGGAAAAAAAAGATGACCTGATTGCGCGGCCAAGAGTTGCGGGAGATAATCCTGTTCCTAACTCAGCGGCTGTTTTGGCCAGGGTCGATTGGCGGCTTTCCACAGTTCTTGGCGAACCTCAAAGAGCCGATGACGCCGCAAAAACAGCCAGCCATCTGATAGGATCGGGGGGCGGCGTAAACCTGTTTACAGGCGAGGCGATGAGCTTGTACAAGGAGACCTCCAGAAAACCGGTGGAGCTTGTATATGCTTTTACTCCTGATGAAAAAAGCAGGACGAAATGGCTCAACAGGGGATCAACACGCCAATGGGGTGTCGTGAGAATTCCTCTCGGAGCCGAATCGATTTATCCTACGCTCATCGAGGGGCGCTATCCGACGAAAGACACCAGGGCATATGTCTGCCTCGATACAGTCTGTCTGGCGCCTTCGACATCTCCTGATGAAATTGGTGTGAGGCTGGAGCAGATAGAGCAGGCAAGGGCCAAACCAGATAGCAACAGATAAGCTGAATATTTTTCTTAGCTTTCGGCTCCGGTTGTATGTAATGGATTGTTCTGGCTACCTGTTTTCGTATATTATACTAGACTGAATCAGGCTCCATTTATTTCGCTCACTAATAGGGGATGCTCAGGCGCTTTGGCCATGATCTTGTATATGCTTAGTATACTGACACAATATTTTTCTTTGGAGAAGCTGTATGCCCAAACCGAAATACCATGCTTTTATATGTACGAACCAGCGTCCCGAAGGTCATCCAAAAGGATGTTGCTATGAACGCAAGTCTATGGATGTATGGCAGAAATTCGCCGAGATCCTCAATCAAAAGCAGGTTTATGACAAAGTTCAGATTTCAGGCGTGCGCTCTTGCCTCGGCCCATGCCAGTTTGGCCCTGTGGTGATTGTGTATCCAGAGGCGATCTGGTACGGCTCCGTTCAGCCGGAGGATGTGGAGGAAATTTTTGAAAGCCATTTTGAAAACGGGAAACCGCTGGAAAGATTATTGATTCCTCAAGAAATATTTGGATGATCCATAGACATCATTAATGAGAAACCGCCAGGAAACGGAAAAGCTGGAAGACGATTCGCTCGCTCCTTACGCGTCGAGAAGTAAAAACTCTCGCGGGCGTATTAATAGAGAAGACGAGCACCCCTACAGAACCGTTTATATGCGGGATCGCGACCGGGTTGTGCACTGCTCCGCTTTTCGCAGGCTGGAGTACAAGACCCAGGTTTTCGTCTACCACGAAGGTGATTATTACCGCACCAGGCTCACACATACTCTCGAAGTCTCGCAGATCAGCCGGTCAAACGCCAGGGCGCTCCGACTCAACGAAGACCTTTCAGAGGCGATAGCCTTAAGCCACGATCTGGGGCATCCGCCTTTTGGCCATTCAGGGGAAAGAGCGCTAAATGAGCTTATGGAGGGGCACGGAGGGTTCGAGCATAATCTGCACTCTTTAAGAATCGTAGAGCATGTAGAGCATAAGTATCCCAATTTCCGGGGCCTCAACCTGACCTGGGAGGCGCGTGAGGCGATAGCGAAACATTCCAAATCGCAAAACGATCCGGTCGTCGAAGAGTTTCGCGGATTTCCCAACCCCTCTCTGGAGGCGCAGATCGTTGACTTGACCGATTCGGTTACCTACTTCAGCCACGACCTGGACGACGGGTTGACATCGGGTCTTATAACCGAGGATCAGTTGGGAGAAATAGCGATGTGGAGAAAAGCGCTCAAGTTCGCTCAATTAACAGGAAAAATGGTTCCGAACATAACGCGGTACCAGGTCATCAGAAGGATAATAGACGCGCAGGTGGGGGATATGATACGGCAGACAGAAAACAACATTAAACGTTTTTCTGTGGAAACCCCCGATCATGTCCGGGCGAAGGATGGATATCTGGCTGATTTTTCGGCGGATACGAGAAGGGAGCGGGCGGAACTCAAAGAATTCCTTCGCCAGAGCATGTAACGGCATCACCGCGTGATACGCATGGAGGAGAAAGCTTACAACGTTGTGATAAAACTTTTTAAGGCCTATGACCGCACGCCGGAGCTTCCCCCCGCCAATGTGCAAAAGCAACTGGAGAATGTGGATAAGAAAAGACTGATATGTGATTACATCGCCGGCATGACCGACAGGTTCGCGCTGGAGGAGCATCAAAAACTTTTCGATCCGATGTCGAGAGTGTGACGAGAGCCTGCGGCGCGGCTGTGGGAAACAGTGCGGTGTGGGATTTTAGCCAGGCTCCTCTTTTTCCTTGCGCGCCTTATACTCGTTTAGTTTGTTGCGTAGTGTGCGTATAGAGACGCCGAGCATTTGCGCCGCTTTGGTTCTGTTGCCTTTTGTGGAATCGAGCGCGCGGTGGATAAGCTCCGTTTTCGAAGACCCGCCTTAGCAATTCCTCAAGGGTGTCGGCTGAGAAAGGTTTCAGCAAGTAGTCAGTGGCGCCTTTTACAGCCGATTGTAGCAGAAATGGATTTTTAGAGGTTCCCTTATGGATCATGTTCAAAACCGCCTGGCGTATCAGGCTTTCATCCGCGTTTATTGGTAAAGACTCATCTGGAATGGAGGCTCGAACTTCTATTTTATTCTGCTCGAACACATATTTGGCGAAATCCAGGATATTCGGGATTAAATCACGAGGATCGAACTCATTTCTATCAGGTTTAGGCTCTTTTGTAAACAGAAGGAGCTTTCATCTTTCTAATTTCGCCAGGGCATTGTCAAAAGAAATATCTGATAGACTACTGGTTTTTTCAGAAACGAAGCTCTTATATCCTGCAACAGGATCGTGGTATATAACTGGCGATGGAAAATTTAAAACAATATCCGGATTTGCGGATGTAAGAGTATCCTGAAAAGGCTATCGCTAAAACGGCAGGTAGCGTCAAACGCAGGGTAAATATCCAGAGAAAGCTTTTCATGCAATTTAAAACTGACTCCATAAAAAAGATTCTGGTCATAAGATACAGGTCTATCGGCGACATTCTGCTTTGCAATCCAACTCTGGCCGGACTTCGCCGAAGATTCCCAGACGCCAAAATACACCTGCTTATCGACGATATTTTCGAAGAGATTCTCTATAACAACCCAAATGTGGATCGTCTCGTTTTAAACAGGCGCAACAAGGAAAACTCCGGGTTGAAAAGCGATCTGGAGACTATAAAAGAGATTCGATCAGAAAAATACGACCTTGTTGTCGATTTGCAGACCGGGCCGCGAGGCGCGATCACTACACTTTTGTCAGGCGCGAAAATCAGGGCGGGGCATCCGTACAGGCTGAGGAACCGGCTTTGTTACAACGTGTACGCGGAAAAGGCGTCGCCAGACGACCATTCATGGCGCATCCAGTTCCGCACCGTCAGGCCGTTTGGCGCCGACTGGCCCAAAAAACCGGAGCTTTTCCTGGATGTCCCGGATAAAGCGATAGAGTCTGCAAGAGGCAGGCTTAATAAAGCGGGGCTGATGTTCGACCGTCCAATCGTTTTGCTACATCCCGGCGCCAGGGTGCAGGTGAAAAGATGGCCCGCCGTCAAGCTCGGCCTTCTCTCCCGGTGGCTGGTAGATGAGAAATTATGCGCGGTCGTTCTCGTCGGGTCGGAGGCGGATCGAGATGAAATCAAGGCTATCAGAAAAGCCTCCGGCTACGCCCTTCCCTTTTTCACCGACCTTGGGCTTTTAGAGCTGGCGGCGCTTTTAAAAATTTCGAATATGGTCGTGTGCAACGACTCAGGCCCGATGCATATGGCCGGAGCTCTCAATACACCTATGGTGGCCCTGTTCGGCCCATCCGACCCTACGCTCTGGACGCCTCTGGGAAGTCCGTCCATCACTATTTCCTGCGCCCCGATGGAATGTATGCCGTGCGACCAGAATAATTGCGTCCGCGAAGGCGCCCATTGCATGACCCATATAGAAATCGACGAGGTGAAGCTTGCGATAGAAAGGCTGGGCGCCCTGATCTAGAATGAGATTGAACACCACCCCCTGCCCCCTCCTCGTAGTAGAGCCGAGGGGGTGGAGGTTTTTGATTTCCGCCGGGCGCCTCTATGGTTTGTGTTATTCGCAAAGCGATCAAGAATCGTAAAATATTCCCGCGCGATCAATCCGCGTTGAAAGTTGTATACATGGCTATCAATTCTGCGGCGAAAAGATGGACCATGCCGATTAGAAACTGGAAACCTGCGCTCAACAGGTTTATGGGAACCTCTAATAATCCATTTCTGCTACAATCGGCTGTAAAAGGCGCCATGCTTCGTTGACGAGTCAAATTCGTTGACGAGTCAAATTCGTCCTCAGAGTAGTTATTACTACGCTTGCGGCTATTTTGTCTCGCCGCCTCGCCTGACGACTTTTCGCTCGATTTCGCTACGAAAGCGCTTTGTAGATACCCACGGGCAAGCCCGTGGCACTTAAAACCAAAACAATTCAAGCTTCGCTTGCCGCCCTGCGGGCGGTTTACCATTCACCCACGCCTAAAGGCATGGAACTCTGCCCTAGGGCTATTAGAGGTTCCCTTATGATTGAGTTTGCCGACAGAATGCCGGAAACAATATGACAGGGCAGTTACACAGAATTATTTACAGGGTCAAAACTGCATCAGTTCAGACTCATTTATAGATTGAAAAATACTACCGGCGCCCTTCAAATATCGCTCGCGGTCACGCTTCGTCGTAATGATGCGGCTCCGGGTGAACTTTTTCTATAAATGACAGATCGAAAATCTCGTCCCGGCCAACGTCTCGCCCTATATACCCTCCGTGGCGCAACGCAGTAACGAACCCCATCGTCGCGTTGATGTACTCGTTTGAAATACCCGCGCAGTAACGAGGCGACACTTTGTAGCACTCGGCGAAAAACTCCGGCCCGGCAACGCCCACAACTTCCGACGAAATCCGCGCCGCCTCATCTGACTCTTTTTTAATAAAACCAATGCTCTGTTTATGTACCTGCAGGAACTGGAGAAGCCGCTCTGGATAATTTTTCATAAACGATTCGGTGGCGATGATCCCGTAGCTTGGGTTGTGCGGCCATAAGCTGTGGGGTGAAACCATCGGTTTTATATTCAGGCCATAGATAAGGCTAAGCCCAATCTGTAGCGAGGGTGTGCCGAAGGCCGCGTCTATCGCCCCGCTCTCCATCGCCTGCGCCACAAAATCTGTCCATTGATAATTTTTCACCTCAACCTTGCCGCTCATCCCCTCGCCGGTTAACATGTCTCGCGCAATTACGTCGTGTATGGAGCCGCGCGCTGGAGAGCCGATAATCTTGCCTTCGAACTGTTTTAAAACCCCGGCCATCGACCCGGCCTCGGATAGATCGCGGTAATTCGACCGGGCGATGAACACCGTCCCCTCTTCGTGCCCCCCGGCCACGCATTTTATCTTCGCGCCGCGCGCTATCCCTATCACAGCCGGAGGAAGGCCGATGTATCCCACGTCCAGATCACCCGCCTCCAGTCCTTTCACAATCGGAGGCCCGGTTCCAAACAGTCTCCAGTCGGCGACAAGGCCCCGCTTCTCAAGAGAGCCTCGGCCAATGGCGACCAGTGCGGAATGATAGGCTGTGGAGAGATGGCCTATGCGAATATCTGTCATAAAAAAGTCAGTTACGGGAAATCACTTGAAACCACGCTCTTCTTTAACTTTTGCGTAAGCCTCGTTTATCTCTTGCAGTTTGGAATTGGCGAAAACTATAAACTCCTCCGGCAACTCTTTATGCGCTATCTTGTCCGGGTGATACTCGGAGGCGAGTTTCCTGTATTTCTTTTTGATTTCATCCACGGTGTCGTTTTCGCCGCACCCTAAAATGGCGTAATATTTCGAGAAATCCTTAACGTACTGCGTTTTGAGTTTCTGGTATTCTTCATCCGGGATATTAAAAATCCTGGCCGTGTTTTCTATGAGCCGCTCTTCGGCCGGATGAAAGTTTCCGTCCGCCATCGCGACACGGAGCAGGATATCGATCATCATGGTTAACTTCATCCTATCGGAGCCGGCCATGAGGAAATACTGGTTAGCCAGAGCCTCGAAAGGAACATCTATCTGTTGCGCCTGGTTGAATATCGACTTGGCTAAGTTTTTGCTCTGCTCGTTTAAATGAATCTTGTCCATGAACCGGCCCACCGCGCCGACCTCATCTTCGGTGACTTGCCCGTCCACTTTGGCGAGTTTGCCGAGCATGGCGAAAACGGTGGTGAAAAAATTCATCTGCGCTTCTTCAACGGGTGAGAGCACAGCGTCCGGCCCCGGGCCGGGCCGCTCCATAGCCGCCACCGCCGCCGCGCCGAGGATGGCGCCTATCGGCCCGCCAAGGCCGAACCCCACCGCGCCGCCTAATATCTTTCCAAACCATCCCATTTGCAAATACTCCTTAAAAGTCGCGCTGTCATTGTGAGCCTTCGCTACTACTCAGGACAGGCTCCGTGAAGGATCTCGCGAAGATACTTTCTTCAAAGCTAGTAGCGCGTCTAGATTCTTCGCTCCACTTAGAACGACATTATGAGGATTTATGATAACAAAAATAAAATTATCGTGTCGCGTATTCACGTTACCTGCAACGGCAGTAAAGCGTCCTGCAAAGTAAGAAACCGTCATACCGGACTCCGATCTGGTATCTCTGAGACCCCGGATCGGTGTCCGGGGTGACAGGGTGGTGGCGCGGTCACAACTGTCATTGCGAGGGAGGCCATGGCCGACTGCGGCAATCCCGGATGAGATCGCCACGCTACGCTTCCCTTCGCTCGCGATGACAAAGTAGTGTCCGGTATGACAGAATTAATCAAAACAGGCGCGCTTTATTTCCCGGTCAGTTTCTCGAAAAAACCTTTCTGATGGGGCCGAACGCTTGATCCGTCTTCTTCGGCGAGGTCGCGCAGAAGTTTCTCCTGCTCTTTGGTCAGTTTCTCCGGCGTTTTCACAATGATATGGGCGATAAGGTCGCCTCGCCCATACGAATTTAGTTTCTCTATCCCTTCGCCAGATATTCTGTGCAAGGCCTCGGACTGCGTTCCGGCGGGCACGGTGAAATCTATCTCCCCGTCCAGGCTCGGTATCTTCAGGTCAACGCCGAGCGCGGCCTGGGAAAATGTCACCGGCACGTCCACCACCACGTCATAGTCGTACCTCTTGAAAACGTCACTCTCTTTGACATGCAGTACGACGTACAGATCGCCCGGAGGCCCGCCGTTTCTCCCCGGCTCACCTTCGCCTCTCAGTCTCAGCTTCGATCCGGTATCGACGCCGCCGGGAGTTTTAATCAGAAGTTTTTTCTTCTCCGGAACCTGCCCCATCCCTTCGCATTTTTTGCATGGATGGGTAATCTTCACACCTTCGCCGTGACACACGGGACAGGCGACGGCTATGGCGAAAAAACCCTGGGAGCGGGTGACTTTGCCCGTTCCGTTGCACTGCGGGCAGATGACCGGGTCTTTCCCCGGCGCGCTCCGGCTCCCTTCACACGCGCCGCACAAAACGAATTTTTCTATCTCGACCTCTTTTTCCATCCCATGAGCGGCGTCGAGAAATTCTATCTCCATATCGTACCGAAGGTTCGCGCCTTTCTGCGCATGGGTTCCTCCGCCCTGGCGCCCGCCGCCAAAACCGAAAAAGTCCTCGAATATGTCGCCGAACGACGAGAAGATGTCGTCGAACCCCTGAAACCCGGAAAACCCGCTCCGTTTGAGCCCGTCATGGCCAAACCGGTCGTATAGCGAGCGTTTCTCCTCATCGCTTAACACCTCGTACGCTTCGGCGGCTTCCTTGAATTTCTCCTCCGCCTCAGGGTTATCAGGGTTTTTGTCCGGGTGGTACTCGTATGCTTTTTTGCGATACGCCTTTTTAATCGTTGTGCCGTCGGCGTTTCGCTCGACGCCCAACGCTTCGTAATAATCTATTTTTATCATTTAACTTGATCCATGCCTTAATTATGATTTGTATCCGACGCGGACCATCGCCGGACGAAGCACCCTGTCGCCGAACTTGTATCCGGGAGCCATCTGATCGACCACCATATCCACTTTATCGCCCTCATCCACCGGGATCGTGGCCACCGCCGTCGCCACCTCTGGATCGAACGGCTTATCCAGGCAATCTATCACTTCTAACCCCTGTTTTTTTAGCGCCTCAAACAGTCTGCCCCGGAGCATCTCCACGCCTTTAATCAAAGGATCGTCGGCGCTTTTTTCTTTGGCCGACTCTATCGCCCTGTCAAAATCATCGATAACGGGGAATAGTTCGGCGATAAGCTCCCCGAACTTATCAGAGGCCCTCCTCTGGCTGTCGTCCTCAAGCCTTTTCCGGACTTTATCCATCTCGGCCATTTTCTCTTTGTGGGCTGATATATATTCCTTGAGGCGGCCATCATTCTCCTCCATCTTATCTTCCAACTGCTTTACATAAGTAGGGGTACGCTCAAGATCCGCATCCCCGGCTTCATCGCATGTGTCGTCAGCCGACTTTATTCTCCGCTTATCCAAAACCTCTATCTTTATCTCTTCTTCCATTTGATCGTTTTACCTTTACCAGTTATTTTCCAAATTACGTTTACGTCTCTTGTTTTTATTATCAGCCAAGCAGGTTTTCGAGAACTCCAATTATATCTTCAGTGACGAACTTTTCGTCTATATTATATTTAAAGTCTTTTTCCACGCCGACTCTCGCGTAGAATCCGCCCTTATCCTCGTCCCGCGACCCGACGATCAGACTTCCCAGCAGGGAGCCTGAAGTATCATAAAGCATTATTTCAAGTGATGGTTTATCATCTCCTGTTTTTTTGCTATCGAGCTTTGCCGGTGGTTCATATAATCTTTTGTATTTCAGACCTGTGATTGTCCATACGAGCCGGTTCCACTGATCGGGCGTAAGGCGTATATTTTCCGGGGAGACAAGCCGGTAATCATCGCCCGATTTCAGAGCCTCGAACACCTGGTTGAGCCGTTTTATAACTACCTTGCCGGCATCTTGGGACGCCACCCGGAAGAGACGTTTATCGCGAAGATCGAACAAGGTTTTCGCAAAATTTATGTAAACATCCGCGCCAACTTCCAGCGCCTCCGGTCTTGCGTCCACCTGAAGGTAAAACCGGCGGGGGCTCTCTTTGTTTGTGATCCCAAACTTCAAAGTGGTGGTATTAGCGCCTGCCAGCAGGCTGATCTTTAACGCCGGATTGTCCAGACCGAACAGGGCGGGATCGAGCCGGTCTCCTTCGTAGGCAAATCTTTTGGCTTTTAAATTCACAAGATCACTCAAAAGCCCGTCCACAGCCACGCGATCGGCGTCTGTTTTAACCGGCTCGGTAATGAGCCATTTTTTCTCCTCTCCGCCGGGAGGCGCCGATACAAGCTTTACCGTATCGCCATCGAGCGTTACCGACAGTTCTTTTACATCCTCAAGCTTCATTTTGATAACGGTTAAATTACGGAGCGCGTTCACAGAATCGGGGAGATCGGCGAATGCGCCGCCTGCTATTCTCACAATTTTTCCCCCGCCCGACATCATGGCGTAACGGTTCCCGTCATCGGTGACTGCTCCAACCAGCAGTTTTTCTCCGGCGCTCTCTCCGAAATCAACGGCGAACTCCATGGCCGGTTTGTCGAGGCCATATTTGCCTGGATTTTCGGCTTTTTCTTCGATAAACCCGGAGATCCGCGCTGAAACGAACTTTTCCAGAAGATCGTCAACTGCCCTGTCGTCCGCGTCAGCTTTTACAGGAAAGGTTAAACGCCACGAATTATTTTTATCTTTTTGGGCCGACACCTTTAAATTCCCCGCCCGAAACTCAAAACCGGTCACAGCTTCTGTTTCGCCTTTGAACAATTTTTTCTCCCGGACTTCAAATAGTATGGGGATAATAGAGGTTGCTTTCCAATCACT
>VAOU01027118.1_pt1 | contig 12275 bp, 9 predicted proteins | sample 3393871 | NCBI WGS metagenome assembly VAOU01 (sample SAMN08290440, study PRJNA428436) | hydrothermal vent metagenome | isolation source: Deep-sea hydrothermal vent chimney | place: Atlantic Ocean: South-mid Altantic Ridge | depth 1820 m m
TCGTTGCAACAGTATTTGCATCATAGCCCCCTCTCCCTCTGGGAGAGGGTTGGGGTGAGGGGATAAAATACATGCGAATACTGTTGCAACGATTGATATTTCGCTCACTCAGCATAGTTGAAACAACCGCGTTCCTTAATCATGCTGGCAACCTGCTCCGGCACGGCATCCTCCCAACCAGGAATATTCTGGCGGATCATGTGTAGAACTTCATCCGAATGAATTTTCAAGTAATCGCTATTGACACTGTTTAAGTCGCGCACAAAATTATTTTCAAGCAAATAGTCATACAGATGGTGAAGATGAGATTCAAGCTGTAATTCATTGATGCTTATTAATTTGCCGGTATCTTTATTGATTTCAGGGCAGACATAAAGCCGTAAGTCATGTTTGAATAATCGTCCAAATGATTCAAGAATGCCGCCAGGCAAATTAACATAATATTTCTCATTAAATAAATCACGCAAAGAAGGCAGCCCCATCGCAATGGCGACCGGGTTTTTTGTATAGTTGAATAAATACTGCGCCAGCCTGAAGAATTCCCCGTAATTTGAAATTAATACATGTTTACCCATCGCGCAGAGAATATTAACCCGGGATAAAAAATCATCCGTATCAATATCACTTTGTTTGTTGCTTTCCAAATCACAGAGGGTCATTTCAGACAATACCAGCACTTCATCACTGCTGATATTTTGTTCCTCAGTAAAGCGATGTTGAGCACAGTCCAGCAGATTAAGCGTAAGTTTGGTGGGCGGGCGAAACCGGCTTCGTTCAACCAGTACCGATTTTCTCCATAATGCATCGGCTATTTGAACGATTTTCCCATCTGCGAAAAAAAGGGCGGCGTTTGACAGACCATGCTGAACCAAACGCAAGGCCATTAACCGGTTATCAACCTGTTCAAATGCCGGCCCGGAAAAATCAATCAAATCGATTTCGACGACTTCAGAAAATAATTGATCGACCAGGGAAAGAAGGAAAGCATCCATGTCCTGATTTAAATAAAGGGCGGCATAAATAAGATTAATACCCAGAACGCCGAGCGTTTCCTGATCCTGAATATTGTTTTTGCCGTGCAAATTGACATGCAGAATAACCGTTGAGGGAGGTTCGTGAGCCTGGGCTTCAAAGCGCACGCCCAACCAGCCATGCCCATCCGTCTGGTGGGTAAAACTGCGTGCGGCGACCGTGTTGGCAAAAGAAAAAAAACAGCGCGTATCACTTCGAGACTCGTCGAGCCTTTCCAGCAACAGATTGAACTCGTGAGTCAGCATAGCCGAAATACGCTCACGACTCACATAACGCGGGCTTTTTCCGTAAATAGCATCTGAAAACTTCATATCGTAAGCGGACATGGTCTTGGCAATCGTCCCCGCTGCACCCCCCGCACGAAAAAACCATCGCGCCGTTTCCTGGCCCGCACCGATCTCGGCAATGGAGCCATATTTATCTGCATTGAGATTGATCGTTAACGCCTTTTGATGAGGCGTTTTGATATTATTTTTCATCATTTATTCACTTATAAAATTGGATGCTGGGGAAGACGTGTCAGGCGTTTTAGAAATATTAATCGTTGCATAAGTATTTTCACCATAGCCCCCTCTCCCTCCGGGAGAGGGTTGGGGTGAGGGGATAAAATGCATGAAAATACTTATGCAACGATTAATATCTCCGGATTTCTCTTCCATATCTGGCATCGGTGGACGCTATTAGTTCCCGAAGTCCGGAGATTGGCAGCCAGGACACAGATACCCCGTTTTGCCGCTGAACTTGCCTTTGACAATACTCATACCGCACTGATAGCAGGGCAGGCCCTCACGCCGGTAGACATGAAAGCGATAGTCTTCAAATGCCCAACCCGTTTTGCGTAACTTTTCTGCGCGTGTTATCAGGTTGGTGATGCCACCGGTTTTATAAGCCTGGCGGGTTAGTTTAAAGCACTTTTTTGCCAGCCGCTGACGTTTTCGCCGATCAAGATCGCCCAGGCGCATACTGGGGTGTATGCCACTGACATGTAATGCTTCGCAGCATAGATAATTTCCCATTCCCGAAATAAAATGCTGATCCTGTAACAGACCCATGAGGTTTCGACGCTGAAACCTCTCATCATCAAACCGTGAAACAACATCTTCAAGACGGGTATCCGGATCCAGCAATTCGAGTCCCAGCCTATTCAGGTAAGGATGTTGATTGAGATCTGATGTCTTTATGACCTCAATCTCCGAAGCGCTGTAAAGCAGCGCCATCGTATCCCGGGTATGCAGCGCCAGACGCAAGGAACGGGAACTATCCGGATAATCCCCGGCAGGCAAAATCCACCAGCGGCCGTAAAGCTGGTTATGACTGTAAAGGGTCAGGCCGTTATTAAACCGGGTTAAGATCGCCTTACTGCGCGACCTTACATCCAATACTTTAGCGCCCGCCAGTTTGTCACTAAAACCTTGAAGATAACGGAAGGCAAAATAAACATGCTCCAGCGTCTGCCCCTTGATGGCGGCGGAAAGTTCATCCGCCGCACGTTTTATTTCAGGGCCTTCAGGCATCGATCTAAATCATCATAAAAAACCGCTTCAACCTTCCAGGCTGCGGCTGGCGATTTCATACACATCCTTCGACAATCCCTTATGTCCGGCAACCCGCTCAAGCTGTTCCCGCATCAGGATCTGACGCGCCGGATCAAAGCGCCGCCAGCGGCTCAGACTCTGTAGAAGACGCGCCGCAATCTGTGGATTGAGTTCATCCAGCGCCAATACCTGCTCCGCCAGGAAGCGGTAACCGCTGCCATCAGACAAATGAAAATTGACCGAATTGGCGGCGCAGAAACGGCCAATCAGACTGCGGGCCAGGTTGGGATTTTTGATCGAAAAAGCCGGATGCTGCATCAGCGCCCGCACCCGTTTCAATGCCCCGGCAAGGGATGAAGCGGCCTGAATCGCAAACCATTTTTCCACCACTTGCCGATCATGCTGCCACTTATTATAAAACGCATCCAGCACCTGCTGACGCTCAGGCATCGCGTGTTGATTAAAAATGGACAGGGCCGCCAGCACATCGGTCATGTTATCACCCTGTTGAAACTGGCGCAGACAACGTTGACGATGCTCGGCCTTGCTCTGATCCAGGCTATCCAGTTCCATAAGATAGGACAGACAAAGATTTTTCAGGCTGCGCTGTGCCATGTCCTGCGCGTTAAAATGATAGGCGATTTTTACATTGTTTTCTTCGTACACGCGCAGCCAGTCATCCGCCAGCGCTTCAGCCAGTTGTTGGCGCATAAATTGACGCACGCCATGAATGGCGTCCACATCGACTATTTCACACTGGTCCGCCAGATAGGATTCAGACGGCAGACTCAGGGCCTGGGCCACCAGCGCCTTGTCAAGCGTCCGGTTGTTGAGCGTTGAACGATAGGCCTCGATGAACATCGGCTCTAGTGGCAAAGCCTCGCCGGCACTATAGTCGTCTATCCGTTTCAGCATGATCTTGATAGCCAATTGCTGCCCCGCATCCCAACGATTGAATTCGTCCGTATCATGGGCAAACATAAAAGCCAGCGCCTCATCGCTGTGGGATAATGACATTTTCACCGGTGCGCTAAAGCCGCGCCCCAACGACAGCATCGGTTTTTCCTCTACTCCGCTAAAGCTCCAATGCTGTTCCGGCTTTGTCAGTGCCAGCATGTGCTCAGATTTCGCTATATTTGTATTTTCCTGTGTTGATAACAGTTCCTTTCCGTTGCTACCCAGTAAGCCTATGGCCAGAGGAATATGAAAAGGTTTTTTATCAACCTGCCCCGGCGTTGGCGGGCAATACTGACGAATGGTCAGCGAGTAGGTCCTGGCATCGGCATCATAGTTCTCATCTACCACCAGTTCAGGCGTGCCCGCCTGTGAATACCAATTTCTAAATTGAGCCAGCTCCACGTCATTGGCATCTTCCATGGCTTTAACAAAATCATCGGTCGTCACCGCCTGACCATCATGACGCGAAAAATAAAGATCGGTGCCCTTACGAAAGCCTTCCCGTCCGAGAATATGGCACAGCATGCGCACGACTTCAGCGCCCTTGTTATAAACCGTTACCGTATAAAAATTACTGATCTCGATGTAATGATCAGGCCGGATAGGATGCGCCATGGGTCCGGAATCTTCGGCAAACTGATGCGCGCGTAAAACATTGACATCGTCGATACGCTGCACCGCAGGGGAATTAAGATCAGCGGAAAAATCCTGATCCCGGAACACGGTAAAGCCTTCTTTAAGACTGAGCTGAAACCAGTCGCGACAGGTAACCCGATTACCTGACCAGTTGTGAAAATACTCGTGCGCAATGATGCTCTGAATCCGGTAGTAGTCCTGATCGGTTGCCGTTTCCGGGCTGGCCAGCACACAGGATGCATTAAAGACATTCAGGCCCTTGTTTTCCATGGCTCCCATATTGAAATCATTGACCGCCACGATCATATAGATGTCCAGTTCATATTCTCTTCCATAGGTATCTTCATCCCATTTCATCGCCTGCTTCAATGACATCAGGGCGTGGTCGCACTTGTGGATATTCTCGGCTTCGGTGAAAAGTTGTAATTTAACCTCACGCCCGCTCATGGTCGTAAAGCTGTCCTCCTGGCAAGCCAGATCGCCTGCTACCAGGGCAAACAGATAACTGGGCTTGAGACTGGGATCCTGCCATTTCACCCAGTGACGACCATTATCCAGCTCGCCGGCCTCCAGTTTGTTACCGTTGGAAAGAAGAATGGGATATTTTTGTTTATCCGCCACCACGGTAACGGTATAACGCGACATTACATCCGGGCGGTCGGGGAAATAGGTAATCCGGCGGAAGCCTTGCGCCTCACACTGGGTACAGAACATGCCGCTGGACAGATACAGGCCTTCCAGCGCAGTATTGGCCTGCGGATTGATTTGGGTCTCCACCTCAAGATCAAAAGATTGCCCCGGATTTTCAATCACCAGTTGGTCATCATCCAGCGCATAGCGGTCCGGCGCCAATGTTTCACCATTGAGTTTCAAGACCTGCAATTCAAGATGACTGCCATCCAGTTTCAGCGGCGCCTGTGTTTTGGCCCCAGGCGCACGCCTGAACGCCAGTCGTGAATAAACCCGGGTGCGGGTTTCATGCAGTTCAAAACGCAGCTCGACGCTGTCAAGCTGATAGTCCGGCTTTTTATATTCACTCAGATAAATCATCTTTGCTGATGCTGACTGTGATAATTTAGCGTCTGTTTTTTCTAACTCTGTCATTGATTAAAACCTTGTTCTAGTAATCGTTGCATAAGTATTTGCATGTATTTTATCCCCTCACCCCCACCCTCTCCCAGAGGGAGAGGGGGCTATGATGCAAATACTTATGCAACGATTGATATGTAGCGTTGTAACTATTCAGTTGATGGGTTTCGCGTTGCTCTACCCATGCCTACCCACTGCCCCCAAGATACCCGTCATTCCAGCATGGTTTTATCCGGAATGACGAATAGCGACTGTTCTTTAATCCGCAGAGTAAATGGTTACTTCAAACTTTATGATGATGCCCCGCCCCCCGGCGAATGCTGACGGCCCCGAAACGCCCTCTGATTTCATCCGCCAGACGATCGAGTTCTCGTTGTTTTTCCTGCTCGGGATCACTGAACAAATCCGCCTGCTGCACCACCGAGGCCTGCCGGCTCAAACCGCTGGCAGCCATCCCCAGCAAACGAATTGCGCGGGTTCTGCCCGCTAATGCCGCATCCAGCAATTCCTGTGCGACATTCCAGAGCGCCTTTGTGGTCTGCGTATGCGCCGCCAGACTCATGCTGCGAGTAATGGTTTTGAAATCGGCGAAGCGCAATTTTATTTGCGCCGTGCGGGCATAAAGCCCCTGCTGGCGCAGGCGGAAGGCAACCTGTTCAGTCAGTTCCAGTAATTGGTTTCGCAATAATCTTTGGTCGCTGATATCCACTGCAAAAGTGGTTTCATTAGAAATGGACTTTGCCTGACTATCCGACACCACCTTGCGCGGATCGATCCCCTGGGCCAAATTCCAGAGAGACTCACCGAACTTGCCAAAACGGTACTGCAACACTTCTCGCGGCTGCTGACGTAATTGTTTAATGGTATGAATGCCCAGCCGTTCAAACTCCGAGCCGGTCACCTTGCCTACCCCCCAGAGGCGCCCCACTGGCAGAGGATCCAGAAAAGCCTGCACTTCATGCGCATGGATCACTACAAAACCATCGGGCTTATCGATGTCCGAAGCAACCTTGGCAACAAACTTGGTGGGCGCAATACCCACGGAGGCGACCAACGACAGCTCCTCGGCAATGTCGTTTTTGATCTTGCGCCCAATCTTCACGGCATCCCCGAACAGGCGCTCACTGGCGCTGACATCCAGAAAGGCTTCATCCAGTGACAGGGGTTCCAGCTCAGGCGTATAACGCTGAAAAATCTCGCGGATCCGCCGTGACACCTTGATATAAAGCGGCATACGCACCGGCAAAAGCACCAGCTTCGGACACAAACGTTGAGCCTGCACCACCGGCATCGCGCTATGAATGCCATATTTTCTAGCGGCATAATTGGCCGCCGCCACGACACCCCGTCCCTGCGCAGGCCCCCCCACGACCACCGCCAGGCCCGCCAACCCCGGCTGCTCACGCATTTCAACCGAGGCGTAGAAGGCATCCATATCAACATGAATGATCATTGAGAATTTGGCAACCGTAAGAAAAAATGACCTGTTTTTGCCGGGTTCCCGCACACCGCTTAGCTTCTCCAGAAGCCTATCGCCCTCATCAGGGGCTTTCAGAAGGGGCGCGATTTTTGCGAATGCAAAAAATCGTGAACCTTCTGAAAGTCCCTCTGGATGCGTTAGGTTTTTTCGTTCTGTATAATACTCCACACTTCCTCGCAAGAATGCCTGGCATCCAACTCAAGTAGGTAAGGAGCCACAAAGCCTGCATACTCTTTTTTCTTTTCGTCTGGTAAATTTTTCCATCCTGTAATCTTACCGCGACATCTCTTAGAGCCACACATGCACTTCTTCGGGAAATAGTCGATAATATAGTTTCTCATAGCATAATCGAAAGTTATTTCTTCATTAACACCAATTTCCTTTATTGCAATATAATCATGTGCGCCAGTTTCATTTATTCTAATACCACAATTGGGGTCACAGGAATGATTAACCTTAGTGATTAATCCAGCATGAAGCAGATACTCATTTTCGCCAATCTGTGAAGCATGAGAGTGATTCCCATTCAGCACTTCTTTAATAACGCCAACCATTACTATGTCACCAATCCTAAATGATTTAATGGCGAAAATACCTTCTCCCTTTCCAGAAGACTTCCTTAACTCAAACCCATCTTTCATAAAATAACCTCATTAAAAAACCTAACCTGGATAAACCACAAGATAAGTACCTTCACGAAATAATTTTCTGCAAAATGCACAGAAAATCATTTCTAAGGTACTAACTGCGAATAGGGGCCGGTCAGCCTGAATAAAAGTTTCAGCCTGTAGGATTAAGCAAATACACCGATTCCTCCAGGCGGGTCAGCCCTTTTAGCCTGAAACGCTCATTTTCAGCCAGAATATCTTCAGCAAAGATTTTTTCGATCTGAAAAACAGGACTGTACAGAGCCTGCACCTCGGCCTCGCTCACGGCAAAAGGCGGACCCTCCATCTGCGCCTGCTCGTAATCCAGCGTCACCAGCAAGCGGGGCGCAAAAGCCGGCGCCAGGGACTGCAGGTGACGGGCATAGTCCGAACGCATAACCGGCGGCAGCGCAATCATTGAGGCCCGATCATAAACCACTGAGGGCTGCCCGAGCAGTTCCGAGGTAAGATCAAAAAAATCCCCGCAAAACAATCGGATGCCTTTTGTTTCCCAGATTTCAAACGCCCCGGAACGATGAATTTCAGGCACCCACCCCTGCTCGGAAAAAAACTGCTGCAGGGCCAGCGGGCTGAGTTCCACTCCGCACACCTCATGTCCCTGCTCTCGCAACCAGAGTAGATCCAGACTCTTGCCACACAGGGGCACAAAAACCTGACTATTTTCAGGAATATGCAACTGCGACCAGAAACGTGGCAAAAGGGGGTTCACCTCATCGAGGTGAAACCCGGTTTCATTGTTTTCCCAGCGCTGTTTCCAGAATTCTGCGTCCATAATGTCCTCGACTTGCTCTTGTTTGTATTTTATGGTGAAACCGTTTATCACTATCGACCATCACGATTTCAGGAGAATGCGCATGATCCAGGTTGCGACTACCGACAACTATTACATTGACGCGATGGATCTGGGACCAATGGAGAATGTGATCTATCTGATCACCGACCGGGAAACCGGCCGCACCGCTGTGGTTGATCCGGCCTGGGACGCGCCCGCCATCCTGCAACAGGTGAAAGAGAAAGGCCTGACCATTAGCGATATTCTGCTCACCCACAGTCATTACGATCACATCAATGGCATCGAAGCCATTCTCGCCCGGTACGACGCCCAGCTTCACCTGCTTAAACCGGAAGCGGAATTCTGGGGTCAGCCACTGGCCCAACCCCACCTGCACCACGGCGGCGACATAATCCCGCTCGGCAAGACTGAAATCGAAGTCCTGCATACCCCAGGGCACACGCCCGGTTCAGCCTGCTATCACATTCAGGATCACCTGATTACCGGCGACACCCTGTTTGTCTGGGGCTGCGGGCGTTGCGATCTGGGCGGCGGCGATCCGGAAGTCATGCACAATACCCTGCAAAAACTGGGGAAAATGCCGACGGAAACGGTGATCCTCCCCGGCCATAACTATGCCGACCGGGCGATCTCAACCATGGGGGAACAGATTGAAGGCAATCCTTTTATGCACTTCGATAACCAACAAGACTTTGTTGAATACCGTATGCACCTGCACGACCGGATTCGGGAAGAGCCCTATCACGCCGAACCTCGAACACAACAATAGACAGGATGTTGGGCGCTCACAAGCAAGCGCCTGTTGGGCTGAGTGAAACGAAGCCCAACACTCCTCCTCCCCCGCCTACACTGGTTCAGCCACAATATAGATCATCCAGGATTCCTGATTTTCGGCCTCGGTGGTTTCGTAATACTCGCCGGTGCCTTCCATTTCATCTTCGTCATCCTCACTATCTTCATAATGTTCCCAGTAAACTCGCACATTTTTATAACCCGCATCCTCCAACATCTCCCGTACTTCGGGGATCGCCCACAAACGCCACTCATAGGTAAAGGCATTTTCCAGACGCGAGCCATCATCAAAATCAAAATGAATGGCGCAGGCCATGTGGTTATTGATGGGATTAAAGGAAACATGCTCCCAGACATAGGTCGCCCCTTCATCTTCTATTTCGGTTTCCTCTTCCAGCACATCGGCGCATTCGGTGCCGCCGAACAGATCCAGAATCAACAGGCCATCGTCTTTCAGGCTGGCGCGCGCCTGAGCGAAATAATCGATCATCTCATCACGTTCTTCAAACAGGCAGTAACTAAAATTAAAAGCACAGACGATATCCACCGCAGGCTCAGTGACACTACGCACATCATCATTTATCAGGGTAACGCGCTCCGCTACATCGGCACCGGCCGCATCAACGTTGTTTTTCTGTCCCCATTCAAGCGTTTCCTCATCATAGTCCACCCCAATAGCGGTGCGCGCCGGGTCGCCCTTACACCATTCTGTCGCCAGATACGCCGTACCGCAAAAATCCTCTTTTATGCTCAGCGCATCACGGCCACGTAATTCTTTAAACGTTTTCTCAAAGAACTCGACCTCGGCTTCCGGACACTGAACAGACTTTTGATATAGCACATGCCGATCGGCCTGTGCCGCCTGGGTAAGTTTTTTGCTGGATTCTGAACTCATAATTGTGCTCTTTAGTGCCACTGATATTGGCGGGTATTATAGGCTTTTTTTGTCCTTGAAACTCATAATTTTCAGTCAATACGGCAAACAGGCCTGTGCTATAATTTATTACTGCATTTCAGCGGCATCGGAACACCTTAAAATATGTCACCCACTCATCCCCCCATTCCCGAAAAAACCACCACCGTGACGATTGGTTCAATTTCAATAGGTGGCAATGCGCCTGTGGTAATACAGTCCATGACCAACACCGATACTGCCGATATCGAGGCAACCGTGCAGCAGGTTATCGAACTGGCGCACGCCGGTTCAGAACTGGTGCGTATCACTGTCAACAGTGCCGAGGCTGCCGCTGCGGTCCCCCGTATACGGGAAAAGCTTGATGCGCAAAACTGTGCCGTCCCGCTAATTGGTGATTTCCATTTTAACGGTCACAGATTACTTCAAGATTATCCTGACTGCGCCCGGGCCTTAGCCAAATACCGCATCAACCCTGGTAATGTCGGCAAGGGCAAACGGCGTGATGAACAGTTTGCCAGCATGATTGAGCGCGCCTGTGAACACGGCAAAGCCGTGCGCATCGGTGTGAACTGGGGCAGCATGGATCAGGAACTCATGGCCCGGCTCATGGATGAAAATCGCAAGCACGATACCCCGAAAGAACCCGCCGACATCATGCTTGAAGCCATGGTCACCTCCGCTCTCGAAAGCGCCCAACAGGCAGAAAAAATCGGTCTGCCGCATGACAAGATTATTCTTTCCTGCAAAATGAGCGGGGTACAGGATCTGATTAGGGTCTATCAAACGCTGGCAACGCGCGGCGACTACGCCCTGCACCTGGGGCTGACCGAAGCCGGTATGGGCGCCCGCGGTATCGTCGCCTCCACCGCAGCACTCAGCATTCTGCTGCAACAGGGGATTGGCGACACTATTCGCATATCGCTCACCCCGGAACCGGGTGGCGATCGTACTCAGGAAGTTATAGTCGCACAGGAAATCCTACAGGCCTTAGAACTACGGGCCTTTACCCCGACCGTGGTTTCCTGCCCCGGCTGCGGCCGCACCTCCAGCACGTATTTCCAGCAACTTGCACAGGACATCCAAACCTATTTGCACGAGCAGATGCCACGATGGCGCACACACTTTGCAGGTGTTGAAAATATGAGCGTGGCGGTCATGGGCTGTGTGGTAAACGGCCCCGGTGAAAGCAAACACGCCAACATAGGCATCAGCCTGCCCGGCACCGGTGAAAAGCCAGTGGCACCGGTTTATGTCAACGGCATTAAGACCGTGACCCTCAAAGGCAGTCATATCGCTGAAGAGTTTCAAACCATCGTTGAAGACTATGTCGGAAAAAATTATTCCTGATTGTCCAGCCACCTCAATATAGGGATAGCTGCTTCAGGCTTGATTTTTATGTGAATATTTCAAGGAGAATAAGGATGAGCTTTAGAATTCTATCGATTGACGGTGGTGGCATCAGGGGCATTATTCCCGGCAAGGTGTTAATCCAACTGGAAAATGAAATTCGGGCACAATATGGAACCGAGAAAGCCATTTCAGATTATTTTGATTTAATAACCGGCACGAGCACCGGCGGAATTTTAGCGCTTGGATTATGCATCCCTGGGAAAAATAATATTCAAAAATACAATGCTCAGGATTTACTGGATATTTATGTTGAACGTGGCGATGATATTTTTGATGTTTCTGTCTGGAAATCCATTACCTCGGTCGGTGGATTAAACGATGAAAAATATGATGCGACTGAATTAGAAGACGCGCTAAACGATTACTTTAGTGATGTCATGCTTAGCCACCTACTTAAACATTGCCTAATCACCTCATATGACATCAAAAGACGCAGAGCGCATTTCTTTAGATCCTCCGCAGCAGTCAAAAATAAAAGAAATGATTTTCTGGTTCGAGATGCAGCCAGAGCAACTTCGGCAGCCCCCACCTATTTTGAACCGGCCCGAATTAAATCAAGCGCCAATATTATATACCCGCTGATTGATGGCGGATTGTTCGCAAATAATCCGGCTATGTGCGCCTATGCTGAAGCAAGGAAAGTTCATGGCATTAGTGGTTCGGAAGAAATGACTATTCTCTCACTCGGAACAGGGGAGTCAAAGAAATCCTACCCCTATACTGAAGCAAAGGATTGGGGTGCCGCAAGCTGGATTAAACCGGCGATTGATGTCATGTCCACTGCGGTTTCAGAGACAACCGATTTTCAGCTACAGCAAATATTTAGCTCATCCGGTCGTTCTGATCATTATTTGCGTATACAAACCAGCATACCATCCTGGTGCTCATCAGATATGGATGATGCAAGTACTGACAATATACAGGCATTGCAAGATGTAGGTGAACAACTCGCCTCAGACAATGAAAA
>VAOU01049748.1_pt1 | contig 12274 bp, 12 predicted proteins | sample 3393871 | NCBI WGS metagenome assembly VAOU01 (sample SAMN08290440, study PRJNA428436) | hydrothermal vent metagenome | isolation source: Deep-sea hydrothermal vent chimney | place: Atlantic Ocean: South-mid Altantic Ridge | depth 1820 m m
CGAAGCAGCCAAACCCGAAGCAGCCAAACCCGAAGCAGCCAAACCCGAAGCAGCCAAACCCGAAGCAGCCAAACCCGTCGCTGATTCGAACGAAACCACGCTGGCAGCCGGGACCGATGAGGTCAAACCGGCAACCGAAGAAGCCTGAGTTTGCACTGATTGCGTAACAATATTTTAGAGGAATTTGAAAATGGCACGTTTTTTTAGACGCAGAAAGTTCTGCCGTTTTACCGCAGACGGCATCAAGGAAATTGACTACAAGGATCTGGCACTGCTGAAAGCGAATATTACCGAAAGCGGCAAGATTGTACCCAGCCGCATTACGGGCACCAAGGCACGTTACCAGCGTCAGCTGGCTACCGCCGTCAAGCGTGCACGTTATCTGGCATTACTGCCTTATACCGATTCGCACAAATAAGGGTATTGGCTTCCGAACCTTGGCTAAAATGACAAGGCTGAAAGTGCGCAAATGAAAGGTTTGGCTGCCTATGTCATGCGGGGCCGCTTGCAGGCGCTGCTGGTTGCCTCAGGCTTGCTACCGTTGGCCTTGATGCTGATGCCACTGAGCTGGCCACTTAGTTTTTTCAGTGGCGCCGTGGTGGGACTGGTTACTCTGGTGCAGGGGGTGCGTGAAGGTCTCTTGATTCTGTTGGGTGGGAGCCTGATTGTATCATTGCTTGGTCTGCTGGTTCCAGGTAACCCCTTTGCGGTTGTCGCTTTTGCCCTGCTGGCCTGGTTACCGGTCTGGTTTCTGGCCATGGCGCTGCGGCAAACGGTGTCGTTGAATCTAACCTTGTTGTTAGGCAGCCTGCTGGGGATAATCGCTGTTGGCGGGTTTTTCCTGCTTGCGGGCGATCCGACCGCTTGGTGGTACCAGCACTTCACCACCGAAGTGCTGCCGGTACTGGAAAAGGCTGGCATGGTCTTTCATGATCGGACTAAGCTGGAGGCAGAATTGCTGAAAGCCAGCCATCTGATGACGGGATCGCTTACGGCTTTTCTGTTGCTTGGCGCTGTGGCCAGCTTGTTTATTGCTCGGCGCTGGCAGGCGGGCCTGTATAATCCAGGCGGCTTCCAGACGGAGTTTCATCAGTTGCGTTTTGGCGTAACGGCTGCATTGGCTGCACTGGCGTTGTTGGCGGTTGCTCTGCTTGGCCCCAGGCTTTTGGGCAAAGGCGTCTGGTCTGATCTTCTGGCGAACATGCTCTCGCCTGTGGTGGTGGTTTTTTTGTTTCAGGGACTGGCGATTGGACATGCGCTAACCAAGGCCTGGTCGTTGAAGCAAGCCTGGCTGGTGGCCTTGTATGTTCTGCTGCTGTCCGGATTACCGTTTACTCCGGTACTCCTGGCGTTGCTGGGGATAGCCGATAACTGGCTGGATTTTCGGACTAAATTTGGGCGTCGAAATACAAGGGGAGTGGGCTGAGCCTGATATCTCTGTTCCGGATCTCCTTGTATCAATCGTGGCATAAGTATTTGCATCATAGTCCCCTCTCCCTCTGGGAGAGGGTGGGGGTGAGGGGATAAAATACGTGCGAATACTTATGCCACGATTGATAACATAATAATTTTTGAAGATAAATTGAGGTACGTTGTGATGGAAGTGATTCTTCTGGAAAAAGTAGCTAACCTGGGCAGTCTGGGTGACAGGGTAACGGTCAAGCCAGGATATGGACGCAATTTCCTGGTTCCATCCAGGAAAGCGGTGCCGGCCAACAAGGCCAATATCGAAGCGTTTGAAGCGCGCCGCGCCGAGCTTGAAAAAGTAGCCGCAGGAGCGCTGGCTACTGCCCAGGCCCGGGCGGAAAAACTAGCCGCACTGGCGCAGATAGTGATCAAAACCAATGCGGGTGATGAAGGTAAACTGTTTGGTTCGGTTGGCCTTGCGGATATTGCCGAGGCGATTACGGCTGCCGGTGAAGAAGTTCTCAGGCGTGAAGTGAACATGCCGGAAGGACCTATCCACATGGTCGGTGAATACGAGCTGGAAATCCACCTGCATTCTGATGTGGTACAAACTATCTCTATTATGGTTGAAGCCGAGTAAGTTACTGGAATTAGATAGAAAAAGTCCGTCTCGGGCTTTTTTTATCTTGAAGTGAAAAATAGCGTTCTCTGTTTTTTCTCTGTGTTTTTTCAGTTGTGGGCAGTAAATTTTTTCTGTCTGTGGCAGCAACGTATTACCATCCTGCAACCTTAGTGCTATTCTCTCCCCTGTGTCGAAGCCGGTATATTAATCGTTGTATAAGAGTATTTGCATGTATTTTATCCCCTCACCCCAACCCTCTCCCGGAGGGAGAGGGGGCCATGGTACAAATACTTATGCAACGATTAATAGAATCGGTACGGATCGATACATCCTATAATAATCTTCTGTGCAGGATGCACCTTGAATAATGAGCCGATCCAGGCGAGCCGCAACAGGCGTCTGGAAACGGTTTGTCCGTAATGCCGGACTATGTCAACGGTACTGTCTATCTGGAGTGTTCATGCAAGAAATCGCTTTTCCCGCCCCGGGTCCTGAAATGGAAAATGATGCGTTGCGCATGCCGCCGCATTCCATCGATGCGGAGCAGTCGGTCCTGGGTGGCCTGATGATCGATAATTCCACCTGGGATCAAGTCGTTGAGCTGATTGTCGAAGAGGATTTCTACCGCCGCGATCACCGGCTGATTTTTCAGGCCATTGCTACTCTTGCCGAAGAAGATCAGCCCTTTGATCCCATAACCCTCAAAGAGTGGCTGGATGGGCATGGCCGGCTGGATGAAGTCGGCGGCCTGGCTTATCTGGGCACGCTCTCTAATTACACGCCCACAGCCGCCAATATTGGCGCCTATGCAAAAATTGTGCGGGAGAAAGCCGTGCTGCGTAACCTGATTCGGGTGACCACGGACATTGCCAATACCGCCTATCATCCTGAAGGCCGCCACAGTGACGAGATTCTGGATCGGGCTGAAAAACAGGTGTTTGACATTGCTGAGAGCGGTGCGCGTACGCGTTCCGGCTATATCGGCATCAAGACGCTGCTGACCAGGGCCGTGGATCGGATCGATAAGTTGTATCAGAACCCGTCCGCCTATACTGGCATTCCCACCGGCTTTCCGGATTTTGATAGCAAAACTTCGGGCCTGCAGAATTCAGATTTGATCATCATCGCCGGTCGGCCCTCGATGGGCAAGACGACCTTTGCCATGAACATCGTCGAAAATGCCGCGATCAAAAATGACTCGGCAGTGGTCATATTCAGCATGGAAATGCCGGGTGAGTCGCTGGTCATGCGCATGCTCTCCTCCCTGGGTCGTATTGACCAGCACAAGATCCGCACCGGCCAGCTTGATGATGCTGACTGGCCACGTCTGACCTCGGCGATGGGTATTCTGAATGACAGGAATATTTTTATTGACGATACGCCCAGTCTTAATCCCATGGAAATTCGCGCTCGCGCCAGGCGCATCAAGCGCGATCACGGCAGCCTGGATTTGATCGTGATCGATTACCTGCAACTGATGCAGACCCGGGGTGGTTCGGAAAACCGGGCCACCGAGATTTCTGAAATCTCGCGCGCATTAAAGGCCCTGGCCAAGGAACTGAGCGTGCCGGTGATCGCCCTGTCACAGCTTAACCGCGGACTCGAACAGCGTCCCAACAAGCGCCCGATCATGTCGGATTTGCGTGAGTCGGGTGCGATTGAGCAGGATGCCGATTTAATCGTCTTTATTTACCGTGACGAAGTCTACAACGAAGAAAGTCCGGATAAAGGTACGGCAGAAATTATTATCGGCAAACAGCGTAATGGCCCCATCGGCATGTCACGCCTGACTTTCATCGGTCAATACACCAAGTTTGAAAACTTTATTTCGAACAACGCCTATGAGGGGGGCTATGCATGAGTTGCGCCCCGCAGGCGCGGATTGATCTCTCGGCCTTGCGACACAACCTGGCGCTGGCCCGTCGTTATGCCCCTGATTCAAAACAACTGGCCGTAATCAAGGCCAATGCCTACGGACACGGCATATTGCGTGTGGCGCAGGCCCTGGAAGCCGCAGATGCCTTTGCCGTGGCGCGTATTTCTGAAGCATTGTGCCTGCGCGAGGCGGGTATTCGCAAAGATATTCTGCTGCTCGAAGGCGTTAATAATCGGGATGAGCTGCAACTGGCGCAGCAGCATCGGCTGCAACTGGTGGTGCATCAGGCCGAGCAGATTAGACTATTGCAACAGGTGGCGGGTGATCCGCTTGGCGTCTGGTTGAAGATTGATACCGGCATGCACCGATTGGGTTTCCGTCCGGAAAATGTTCAGTCGGCATACCGCCAACTGCGTGAATGCCCTGCTGTCGCGGGTATGCCCGTGCTGATGACCCATCTGGCCAATGCGGATGATCGCGCTAGTGCAGGTACCGGGGAGCAATGCCGCCGTTTTGAGCGTGCGGTCGCGGATCTCGAAGGTGAACACAGTATCGCCAATTCTGCCGGCCTGCTGGGCTGGCCCGCTACGCGCCGTCACTGGGTTCGCCCTGGGATTATGCTCTATGGCGCTTCCCCCTTTATTGACAGCCGCGCTACGGACTGGGATCTGCAACCGGTGATGAGTCTGGAAACCCGCTTGATGACTATCAATGAATGTAAAAAAGGCGAGACCGTGGGCTACGGCAGCCGCTGGTGCTGTCCCGAGGACATGCGTATAGGCATTGCCGCTATCGGTTATGGCGATGGTTATCCGCGTCATGCGCCTGAGCACACTCCGGTTCTCATAAATAACCGGCGCGCGGGTATCGTCGGACGCGTATCGATGGATATGCTCGGCATTGATCTGCGCGAATGCCCCGAAGCGAAGAGGGGGGATCCTGTTTTGCTTTGGGGCAAGGGTATTGAGGGTGCCATTCAGCCTGTCGATGAGGTGGCGGAAAAGATCGGCAGCATAGCGTATGAACTATTCTGCCGTATGGCCCCACGGGTTAATTTTATCTATCAGGATTAGCGGTTTTTAACTGCATGTGCGGCTTCATAGCACTTCACTGAGCAATATAGGCCCGGTTCAGCCTGCTCGATTCGCCGCAATCACGGTCCAGCGCATGGGGGCACGACAGTCACGTTCACCAAATGTGGTCTTTAGCCTGCCCATTACTTTATTCACGACATCGTCGATAGCCATATCGCCTCGTTGCTCTATTTCGAGTCCTAATGGTGAGCCTGTCACCATCCCCAGCGCAGCGTTCTTTGGCCTGGAAAAAACACATTCACCCTCCAGCGTCGTAAATTGCACATCCACGAAACCGGATTTTTCCAGATCGTGACGGATCTGCGCCTGATCATGGTAGCCAAACGGAAGCTGAAGAAAGGCGGGGGCGTCGCCATCAAAAAGTTCGGCCAGCATCTCGTTAATGACACGGGGTAAGGGGTTGTGTTCCAGTGCGTCCCAGATGCTGAACAGCAGGCGGCCACCCCGGCAGAGTACGCGATGCGCTTCGTGAAAAGCCTGGGGCTTGTCGGCACAGAACATGATGCCAAACTGGCAGGTCACAACGTCGAATTGCCCCTCTTCAAACGGTAGCGCCATGGCATTGGCCACCTGGAAGCTGATGTTTTCTGAGGGTAGAAATTTCTGTTGTGCGTGGTTGAGCATGTCATTGTTCAGATCACTGGCGGTAATGTGAGTCTCGTTTGGTAACCGGTTGCGCAGGTAACGGGTTGCAATACCGGTACCTGCCGCAATTTCCAGGACCTGCTGCGTTTGCCCGGCGGCAATGCGTGCCGCAAGATCTTCGGCACAACGGTGGAAGAATATCGGTCCAAGATAACGATCATAGTTTTCCGGGATATTGCCGGTGAATGCGCTGTAAATATCGGTCATGTTCAAGCCCTCTGTCTCTGGACGATAGCCAAGATACAGTAAAATGCCGGTAATCGCACCCGGCTACTCGCCAGAGTGGGGCCTCACAGAAATGCCACCACAAGGTCAAACTAATTTTTCGCTCTGCAAAGCGCTGGCACACAGGCGCGTGGGAGTAGGGGTTTCTATTTAGAACAACTTTTTTCTGTTTGCGGGTTGCCGCCAAACCAGAATTCAATGTTTTTGCTCAGAAATTCCCGATAGGGCACATAATGTGAACCGTCACAGGAAAAGGTCAGGCCAACGATGCCATTGACGAGGTTAAACGAAGATGAGCGCAAATAGATGGTTTCATCCGCGTTGCGCAGTGCCTTGAACAGGTTCAGAACCTGGGCGATGTCATCGTGGCTGACCTGGGCGCGTTCACTGAGCGGCTGGCGGGGATAGGCCAGACAGCGATCCGGATTGGTCAGTTCATCCACCGTATTGATATGATAGGTGTAGGGATCTTCCATGGACCAGAAAGAGGCGCGGGAACTGGAAAAATGGATCTTGGTATGAAATATGCCATGATGCTGCATCATATCGGTAATGATATCGGTGACCTCATCCAGGCACCGGTCCATGGCGCTCAGGGCGCGTTCCTGCATAAACAGGGTGCTGCGAATTGCCGGATCACCCTTGTATTGTTTCCATTCCTGATCTTTCTCTGCCGCATTTTCCTTTGACGCGGGGAGATCTTCCACATCAAAATCGGCGGCGATAAAGCCTGATACAGTCATGCCATCGCGCACGGGATGCATAACGCTGATACAGAATTTCAGGGTCTGGCGGCTCACATAGACCTGAGAAATTGTATAACCCTGATAAGGCAGGCTGGTTTTAAGATAGGGGCGATCAGAGAGATCGGTGCCGCGCCAGCTGATATCGACGTTATCGGCGTTAATGTTGGAGGAAATCAGGCGGCCCTGCATATCTACCGCATAGATCAGATGACAATGGGGCAGCAGCGGGATGTTTTTTTGCAGTAAAATATCCAGCTTGTCGCTGTCATTCCAGTCCGTTACGCAGGCGCGAGCCAGCTCGGCCATCGGCTCGGCAGTCAGCAAGCGCAAGGTCTGTTTTTTTTCACGAATAGTCTGTTCAAACCACGACATAATTAGGTTTGTATCTAGTGATGCCCAGTTTTATTGAGGGATGCATTATGCCACCGGCAATGATGCGATATGCTGACTTTGCTCACGTAATGACGGATGGGATAATAACAGGATAAAAGACAAACTATGCTACATTTAGTTGCCAAATTAGACTGGAAAATCCTTATTTATGTCCCGATCCCGAACCGTATTCAGCTGTAGCGCCTGTGGTGGCGAGAGTCCCAAATGGGTGGGCCAGTGTCCTGACTGCGCCGCCTGGAACACGCTGACTGAAGTGCTGGCGATGAGTCCATCAAAGACCACTACCCGTTTCAGTGGTTTTGCCGGTAGCGGCAACGCGGGTGTGGTGCAGCGTCTGCAAGAGATAGAGGCCCATGATGTGCTGCGCCAGAAAACCGGGATTGCCGAGTTTGACCGGGTCTTGGGGGGTGGGCTGGTGGCCGGATCGGTGGTCCTGATTGGTGGCGATCCCGGCATAGGCAAGTCCACCCTGTTATTACAGACCTTAGTGGGGATGGCGGCGCAGGATAATGCGCTTTATATCACTGGCGAAGAATCTCCGCAGCAGGTGAGCTTGCGCGCCCATCGCCTCGGCCTGCCCACGTCGGATCTGAAAATGCTGGCGGAAACCCGGATCGAGAATATTCTCACCGTGGCGCAGAAGGAAAAGCCGCAGGTGATGGTGATTGACTCCATTCAGACGGTGTATACCGATCTGATTCAGTCCGCGCCGGGCGCCGTCGCCCAGGTGCGCGAAAGCGCTGCCCAGTTGGTGCGTTACGCCAAGCAGACAGGCACATCCCTGTTTCTGGTGGGCCATGTCACCAAGGAAGGCGCCCTGGCGGGGCCGCGGGTGCTGGAGCATATGGTCGATGCGGTCCTCTATTTCGAGGGCGACAGCGGCAGCCGTTACCGGCTGATCCGGGCGATCAAAAACCGTTTTGGCGCAGTTAATGAACTGGGCGTATTCGCGATGACCGACAAGGGCTTGAAAGAAGTGGCCAATCCCTCAGCCATTTTTCTCTCCCATCACGAGGAGGAGGTCCCCGGCAGCGTGATTATGGTGACCCTGGAAGGCCGGCGGCCCCTGCTGGTGGAAGTGCAGGCGCTGGTGGACGAGACCCATCTGGGCAATCCGCGGCGGGTCACGACCGGGCTGGAGCATAACCGTCTGGCCATGCTGCTGGCGGTGCTGCACCGCCACGGCGGCATTGCCACTTATGATCAAGATGTTTTTGCCAATGTGGTCGGCGGCGTGCGGGTGACAGAAACCGGCATCGATTTGGCGGTCGTGCTGGCCCTGGTATCGAGCCTGCGCAACCGTAACCTGCCGCAGGATATGGTTGTGTTCGGCGAAATCGGTCTGGCCGGAGAAATTCGCCCGGTGCCCAATGGGATCGAACGGTTGCAGGAAGCCGCCAAGCATGGTTTTAAACAGGCCTTGATACCCAAAGGCAATGCCCCCCGCAAAGCGGTGGCCGGGATTGAGGTAATGACGGCTTCAACCCTGGCCGAGGCCTTAGCCGCCACGTCCTGAGCGGCCTGTAGCAATGTCAGGCAATCTATATTAATCCTTGCTAAGTATTTCCCCCTCTCCCTCTGGGAGAGGGTGGGGGTGAGGGGATAAAATACATGCAAATACTGTTGCAACAATTAATATCATGCCTGCCTGAATCTTTAATCTTGTGTTAAAGAGGTCTGTTAAAAGGGGGATTTAATTCTTGAAAAGATGTGCAGGCCGATGTGTGTCGTTGGCCTTGCACGTACCGTATTCCCGGTGAGGTAATTGATGATGAAGGATAGGCAGGGCTTGACGTGTGGCGTTAGCGCTTTTTTTACACTTGTCGTGTTGCTGGCCATGCCGGCCTGTAGCAGGCCACCGGCCTTGCAGGAACTCAATAGCTTTGCCGAGGGTACGACCTATCACCTCACATGGTGGTCCGTGCCGACAGTGCGTCCAGCTGCGCTGTCGGCTGAGGTTGACGCGGAGCTTGCTAAAATCGACAAGGCGATCTCCAACTACCGGGACGACTCGGATATTGCGCGGTTTAATCATCGGCAGTCGACGGACTGGTATCGTCTGCCGCCCGCGGTGATCCATCTGTTGGGCATCGAGCGCACGGTCTACCAGGCCTCGGGAGGGTGCTATGATCCGACCATTGCACCGCTGTTCGACCTCTGGGGTTTTCGCACACACACTCCCCATGTTCCGCCTGCCCGGGATATTGCGGCGGTGCTGGGTGAGATCGGCTTCGATCATGTGGTGATCGATGTTGTGAAGAACCGTGTCCGTAAGACGTTGCCAGCGTTGACCATCGACATGTCATCGGTGGGCGAGGGCTACAGCATCTGGAGGTTGGCGCAGATCCTGGAGCACCATGGGATACACAATTACATCGTTGAGTTTGGCGGTGACATGCTGGTTAAGGGGCACAAACCGAGGCAGCAGAAGTGGCGTATCGCCATCGAGAAGCCGGTACCCGGATCGCTGACGCCGCAGAAAATAGTGACGATAGAGGATGAACTCGGGGTCTCGATCAATACCTCCGGGACCTACCGACGTTTTTTCGATGCCAACGGCAAAGTTTATTCGCACATCCTGGACCCACGCACCGGCAGACCGGTGACACACGATCTGGTTTCGGCCACGGTTTTTGATACCGACCCGAGGGTCGGTGATGCGTGGGCGACCGCGATATTGTGTCTGGGTGACGCACGGGGCATGATCGCGGCGCGAACCCACCATCTCAAGGTACTGTTTATGCAGGATGAGAAGGGGACGTTGCGTGTCACCGAGAACCCGGCGCTCAAGCATAGTCGTGCGGTGCATATCGAGCAGGGGGACGGGTCAAACTGACGCTTTAATTTTGTGTCTTTGCCCTTGCATCATGATAAAATTCCACCCTGATTGAACAGGCATAAGCAGCAGGGGTTAATGTATGGCCGGACACAGTAAATGGGCAAATATTCAGCATCGTAAGAAAGCCCAGGATTCCAAACGGGGCAAGCTGTTTACCAAGCTGATCCGGGAAATTACCGTGGCGGCGCGCATGGGAGGCCCCGATCCGGATTCCAACCCCCGTCTGCGGGCGGCCATTGACAAAGGTCTGAGCGGCAACATGACCAGGGACACCATTGAGCGTGCGATCAAGCGTGGCGCGGGTGCTAATGATGGTGAAAATTATGAAGAAGTTCGCTATGAAGGCTATGGTCCCAACGGTCTGGCCGTGATGGTGGATTGTCTGACCGACAACCGCAATCGCACGGTGGCCGAGGTTCGCCATGCGTTTAGCAAGGCGGGCGGCAATCTGGGTACGGATGGTTCCGTGGCCTATCTGTTCACCAAGACCGGCACCCTGACCTTTGCCGCCGGTAGTGATGAAGAACAAATCATGGAGGTAGCGCTGGAAGCCGGGGCCGATGATGTGCAGACCCATGAAGATGGCTCGATCGACGTGCTGGCTTCACCGGACGAATTCATGAGCGTCAAGGATGCCATGACCGCGGCGGGTCTGGAGCCGGACATGGCCGAAATCACCATGATGCCCTCTACCTCCGTAGACATGGAGCTTGACGATGCGGAAAAGGTTATGCGTCTGGTGGACGCGCTGGAAGATCTGGACGATGTGCAGAACGTCTACACCAATGCCGATTTTTCTGAAGAAGTCATGGCGCAACTACAGTGACAAGTAGCTGGAAAAAAGGCATGTTGCCACTAGCACCCGCTACTAGCCACTAGCTACTTTTGTATCCATGAATCGCATACTCGGTATCGATCCCGGCTCCCGTTTAACGGGCTATGGCATCATCGAAATGCAGGAGCGTAAGGCCATCTGGGTGACCAGTGGCTGCATCCGGATGAAGGCGGCAAGCCTGGCGGAGCGTCTGCGGGAGATTTGCGAGGGTATCCAGTCGCTGCTGGATGAATTTCAGCCCCATGAAATGGCCATTGAGCAGGTTTTTGTTCATCGTAATCCTTCCTCAGCCCTCAAGCTGGGTCAGGCCCGTGGCGCCGCCATCAGTATGGTCGCCCTGCGGGGTATTCCCGTGAGCGAATACTCGCCGACGCAGATTAAGCAGGCCATTGCCGGCCGGGGTAATGCTGCCAAGAGCCAGATTCAGCACATGACCATGACCCTGCTTGGCCTTAGCAAACTGCCCCAGGAAGATGCCGCCGATGCGCTGGCGGTGGCCCTGTGTCATGCGCATATCCACCAGAGTCTGGAAAAAATGGGGCGCCAGGAACAATCGAGCACTGCCCGGCGTAGCGGCCGTTGGCAGGAATCGGATCTGGTCAGTATAAATTCAGCTAACAGCAAAAGGAGTATTAAACGGTGATTGGACGTCTGCGCGGCAGAATTATCAGCAAGCAACCACCGATGCTTCTGATCGAGGTGGGCGGTGTGGGCTATGAAGTGGAAGCGCCCATGTCCACCTTCTACCAGTTGCCGGAGATGGATGCAGAAGTGCTGCTGCATACCCATCTGATCGTCCGTGAGGATGCGCAGATCCTGTGCGGCTTTGCCAGCGAGAGTGAACGGCAGTTATTTCGAAGTTTGATTAAAACCAACGGCGTCGGCGCCAAGCTGGCGCTGGCGATTCTTTCCGGTATGAGCGCCATTGAGTTTAGCCGCTGCATTCATGAAGAAGACAGCGCTACGCTGGTGCGCCTGCCGGGCGTGGGACGTAAAACGGCCGAACGGTTAATCATTGAAATGCGGGATCGTTTGCCTCAAATGGAAACCAGTACAGTTTTGGATAGAAGCGATGGCGCCGTGGTAGGCGTCGCCGATCCCAACAGTGAAGCACGCCATGCCCTGGAGGCGCTGGGATACAAACCGGCAGAATCCCAGCGCATGGTGCAGAAAGTCGCCGCCGAAGGACTCAGCAGTGAAGAAACTATCCGCGCGGCATTGAAAGCGGTGGTGTCGCGATAACAGTGGTGTAAGGGCACGATTCTTGTGCCCACCCTAACCCGGCTGCGTTAATTCAATTTGGGTAAACCACCGCCTCAGGCGGTGAGACTCGAAAAGGCTCTGCCGTTCCGTCGTGCAGAGAAGATGATATTTTTCGTTTGCACACAAGTAGCGTAGGGTGGGCACGATTTTTGTGCCCACGCGTTATTTTGTTGTTGGATATTAAAAATGCAAGGATTGACGTTTCCCGCGTGGGCACAAACACCGTGCCCACCCTACAAGGTTACATTAAGCTCCTGAACGAGAAGAGAAAAGTTGGTAGCAAATGGGGCAGACTGGAATTTTATAATAGCCCCTTCCAGGGGCTTTCA
>VAOU01013828.1_pt1 | contig 12271 bp, 13 predicted proteins | sample 3393871 | NCBI WGS metagenome assembly VAOU01 (sample SAMN08290440, study PRJNA428436) | hydrothermal vent metagenome | isolation source: Deep-sea hydrothermal vent chimney | place: Atlantic Ocean: South-mid Altantic Ridge | depth 1820 m m
GCCTATACGGATAGACGCCTACGCTATTTACCCGCAAACACGCCATCTTTCACAACGAGTAAGAGCGTTCGTTGATTTTCTGGTTAAACGGTTTGAGGGTACGCCGTATTGGGATGAGTGTTTGCAGATGTCTCGTTAGCCTTATACCCAGGCTTGCTTCCAATATGGTATATACTGGTATATACTTTTAAGTATGTTTATCAAAAAAGTTATACAAACATTCGCTGATAAGGACGTTAAGTACGCCATAGTCGGTGGCTATGCGGTTGCCTTACACGGCGCTATTCGCGGCACCATTGATATTGATCTGGTGATTACTATCAACAAGCCACAATTTATAGCAGCAGAACAGGCCCTGCTAGCCATTGACTTGCAACCTCGTCTACCCGTCAACGCTGATCAGATATTTGATTTTCGTGAAGAATATATTAGTAATAAAAACCTCGTAGCCTGGTCATTTTATAATCCGGTTAATCCCCTGGAAGTTGTCGACATCCTCATAACCCATGATCTGAAATCGATGAACACCATCACCAGAAAGATTGGTCAGTTCACTATCAAGGTAGCCAGTATTCCGGATTTAATCGCCATGAAAAAGCAGGCAGGTCGCCCACAGGATATTGAAGATATCAAAGCGCTGGAGAAACTTATATGAAACCTGTTCAATATTTTAGTGACGATTACCTTGATCAATGCCGCACTGCAACACCTGAACAAATTCTTACTTTTCTGGAAAACTATCGCCAGATGCAGGGGAGTGAAGACAAAAGCAAACTCATCAGTATGAAGGTGCCAGAATCATTATTAGCGGCTTTCCGTCAAAAGTGTGGGTTGCATGGGTATAAATACCAGACGCAGATTAAACAGCTCATGCGCGAATGGATAGAAAACTAGCGCCTTACGAGAAGTCACTTGAGGCTGGAAATGGTGCCCGGGGCCGGAATCGAACCGGCACGGAGTTTCCTCCGAGGGATTTTCGTACCAACTACAGTTTTAGCTGCTGCGCTTACTTAAAACGCATTTGTGGTCTGGACTTTCTCTTTACCGTATCCTAATGTTAACAGGAACTTAGGCAGGAGCCGTCAAGTCTCTACACTTTCTTGTTTTTGATCCCCTCACCCTAACCCTCTCCCTGGGGGAGAGGGTGCTTCAGGGTGAGGCATCGATATTCAAGCTTAGCTCGGGATTGCCACTGCCTTTCAGCGCTGAGGTTTCCCCGAATTTGACTCCATTCACACCAGTGGTTTCCCGACTGGGTGCTCAATTTTATTTAAGTCCCTTGCGTCTACCAATTTCGCCACCCGGGCATGGGTGAGGAAGGGATTCTATACGATATGGAGGGTTGGTTGAAGGTATGTTGGCGAGAAAAGGGAAAATAATTGGATTTACGCGTAATTTTAACAACAGTAATGGAGGCTGAGCCCGGAGTCGAACCGAGGTACACGGATTTGCAATCCGCTGCATAGCCACTCTGCCACTCAGCCTTTGTTCTGCTTTGCTATTTCAGCACGTTTAAGGTGCTGATACAAAAAACCCCGATGCCATGATCGAGGTTTTCTGATACGAATTTGGAGCGGGAAACGAGATTCGAACTCGCGACCCCGACCTTGGCAAGGTCGTGCTCTACCAGCTGAGCTATTCCCGCAATACGCTTAAGGCAATGCCTTGAAACGAAGTTGGCTATTGTAAAGCCCCACGTGGTGAAGTCAAGGCTATAACGCTATTTTAGCAGTTTTATTTTGTTTTTACAGGTACTTAGCAGTTTGGCCTGTCAGCTGTCGTTGGCGCTGCGCTTGAGGGCTGGCCAGGCACATTTCAAATAGGTGTACATGGACCACAGGGTCAGGGCTGCCGACAGGTAGAGCAGGTAAAAGCCGATTTCGGCTACCGGGATGTTACCAAACAGCGGTTCGCGGTAAATCATCATTGGTAATGCGACCAGTTGGGCGGCGGTTTTGACCTTGCCTACCCATGACACGGCCACTTTGGTGCCCTCGCCTATTTCGGCCATCCATTCACGCAGGGCCGAGATGGTGATTTCACGGCCGATGATGATGGCTGCGGGTATTGCCATGAGCAGATCCGGGTACGGGGTCGGGTTGCGATCGACCAGCAGGATCAGTACCACGGCGACGGTGAGTTTGTCGGCCACCGGATCCAGAAACGCTCCAAAGCGTGACATCATGTTGAAGCGGCGAGCGATGAAGCCATCCAGCCAGTCGGTGATGCCGGCAACAACGAACAGGACAGTACAGATCAGGTTGGATTCTTTTATTGGTAAATAATAGAACAGCACGAAAAACGGTATGATGGCAATGCGTGACAGGGTCAGTATGGTGGGTATATTTAAGTGCATACTGGTCAGCTTGCTTCCGTATGTAGTGCATCATAGATGCGTTGGGCCAGTTGTCGGCTAATACCGGGCACTCTGGCAAAATCTTCTATGCCGGCGCGCTCCAGTTCCTTCAGGCCACCAAAGTGCTTGAGTATTCGCTGGCGGCGTTTGGGGCCCATACCGGTTATTCCTTCCAGGAAGGATGTTTTTCGTGCTTTATCGCGCCGTGCTCTATGGCCGGTAATCGCAAACCGGTGCGCCTCATCGCGTATTTGCTGTATCAGGTGCAAGGCCGGTTGTTCTGCATGCAGTATAATGGGGCTGGCGCGGCCGGACAAGAACAGTGTCTCAAGTCCGGGTTTGCGTCCCTCCCCTTTGGCCACACCGACGATCATAACGCCTTCGACTTGCAACTCGTCGATAACCTTTCGGGCCTTGCCAATCTGGCCCTTGCCGCCATCGATGAACAAGATATCGGGCAGGTAGCCTTCGCCTTTTTTCAGGCGGGTATAACGACGTGTCAGCGCCTGCTCCATTGCTGCATAGTCGTCACCCGGTGTAATGTCCTTGATGTTGAAGCGACGATAATCGACCTTACGCGGGCCTTCCTGATCGAATACTACGCAGGAAGCTACGGTAGCTTCGCCGCTGGTATGGCTAATATCAAAACACTCCATACGCTGCGGTTGTTCATCCAGATCCAGCGCATCGCGCAGTGCGTCCAGACGCTGCTGGTATCCTTTGTTACTTAATAGTCGCATTTTCAATGCGTTATCCGCATTACTTAATGCCATTTGTAACCATCGTGAACGATCGCCACGGGTACGTGTGTGTAGCTTAACCGCGTGGCCGGCCTGCTCGATCAGCAGATCCTGAATCAGTTCGTTGTCTTCAAGCGGGTGGCCGACCAGGATTTCTTCGGGTACCGGTTTGTCGAGGTAGTAGCCTGACACAAAGGCCTCGAGTATTTCGGCTGGCTCGGTTGCGGCAGGTGTTTTCGGGAAAAAGCTCTTGTTACCCAGGTGATGACCATCGCGTACAAAGAATACCTGCACACAGGCCACTCCGGCCTCGGTTGCGCAGGCGACGACGTCGAGGTCACCACTCACGCCACTTATGTACTGACGCTCCTGTATGCGTTGCAGGGTGGCTATCTGGTTACGAAACACCACGGCTTTTTCATATTCCAGTTGTGCAGAGGCCTGTTCCATTTTTTCGACCAGTTCTTCGATGACGTGGCTGCTTTTGCCTTCCAGAAACATGACTGCCAGACGCACGTGTTCTGCATAGACCTGTTGTTCGATCAACCCGACACACGGTGCAGTGCAGCGTTTGATCTGGTATTGCAGGCATGGTCTGGAGCGATTTCGATAAAAGCTGTCTTCGCACTGGCGAATTGGAAACAGCTTTTGCAGCAGGCTGAGAGTGTCGCGTACCGAGCCGGCGCCCGGATAGGGTCCGAAGTAACGTCCTTTTGCACGCCGTGCACCGCGATGGATCGACAGGCGTGGACAGTCGTCCTCGCTGGACAGGTAGATGTACGGGTAACTTTTGTCGTCACGCAGTAGTACGTTATAGCGCGGCCGGTTTTCCTTGATCAGGTTGTTTTCAAGGATCAATGCTTCGCTTTCGGTATGGGTGACGGTGACGTCGATTGAGCGTACATGCTTCATCAGCGCCAGGGTCTTGGGCGCGAGGCCTGTCTGGCAGAAATAGCTGCTGACGCGTTTTTTGAGATTACGTGCCTTGCCGACGTACAGGATCTTGTCGTTCTGATCGAGCATGCGGTAGACCCCGGGGCGGGAGGTCAGGTTTTTGAGGAAGGTTTTGAAGTCGGGTTGCGGCATTTGGGGTAGTTTAACGTAGTGGTGCGTCATTAACCCCCTCTCCCCCAGGGAGAGGGTTGGGGTGAGGGAATATAAAAGGAAGATTTCTGCTTGTATCCCCTCATCCTGGCCTTCTCCCTGGGGGAGAAGGGATAATCATTTTACGTAACCATCTTGCGCGCATTGCGAAACACGTCATGAAACATTTTTTCTGTTAAACGTCGGGTCTGGGTGTTATAGCGACTACAGTGATATGAATCGAGCAGGGTCAGGTTTTTAGTTAGTTTGTGTTTTTGATTATGCGCAAACTTGTAATCGACCTGTTTCAGGACCAGCGCCTTGACCACGGCTTTATGCGCGATGCCACCCAATGCCAGTACCACGGACTTATCTGGCAGGCTAGCTAGTTCTGCTGCCAGAAAGATATTGCAGGTGTTGATTTCACTACCAACAGGTTTGTTTTGCGGCGGCAGGCATTTGACTGCGTTGGTAATACGGCAGTTGATCAGCTTCAGGCCATCTTTACAGTGGCGTGACTCGGCTTTGTTGCTAAAGCCGAATTTATGCAGGCTTTCGTACAACAAGATACCGGCATGGTCTCCGGTGAATGGTCGGCCAGTGGCGTTGGCGCCATGCATGCCGGGTGCCAGACCAACAATCAGCAAGCGTGCCTTTTTGTCACCAAATGGTGCGACCGGTCGTGCGTGGTAATCGGGGTGTTGTTTTGCTACCTGGTCAAGAAAATCCGACAGGCGCGGACACTGTCGGCAATCCAGGTCAAAATTCGAGGATGGGTTCATTTATTTCCAGTTTTCCGTACAGGCCGCTGGCGAGATCCAGCCGGCCAATACTATGTTCGTTGGTATTGGCTATCCAAAGACTATTGCCCTGTACAGCGATACCGGACGGTTCGTTCAGCCCTTTGCATTCGAGGCTGCTTACGGTACGACTTTGAATATACATTATCTTGATTTTATGGTTGAAGGTATCGGCTATGTAAATTATTTTATCTGACGGGCTATAGGCAACATCCATCGGGTGTTGCAAGCGCACTTCCTTGCCAGAGCCATCCTGGTCACCAAATTCAAACAGACCTTCGCCTACCAGGGTATTTGTCTTGCCATCTGGCAGGCGAATAATGCGAATGGCCGATGTTTCGGCCTCAGCTACGAACAGCGCATTACCACCCAGCGCAAGACCGGATGGCTGTGCCAATGCACTTTTTTTTGCGCTGCCATCGGTTAGTCCTTTTTGACCGGACCCGACAAAACATTCGAGCATATTGCTGGTCAGATGTAAACGCCAGACCTGATTTTGCCCTGCCATTGCGATATACAGGCATGTGCCATCATAGGCCAGATCCCAGGGCGAATTCAGGCTGACGGCAAGTGGATCGGCGTAAGGCTTGTCTTCAATGCGGCCTTGTTGACCCGTGCCGGCAATAGTCTGGACCTCACCACTGATCAGGCTAATCCGTCGTATGGCATGATTGCCGGTATCGGCAACGTATAGATAGTCTTTGACCTTAACCATGCCATGCGGGTGATTGAAAGCTGCGCTTTCGGTAAAACCATCGAGCAGACCCGGGCTGTTGTTGCCATAGACACGGCTCACACGACCATAATGATTGGTCACGACAATACGATTGTGTCCGCTGTCACTGATATACAGATTGTGTTCACTTGCTACTATTTTACCAGGGAAATGCAGGTAGGATTTAACTTCCGGCTTACTTTCCAGTCGTACTGATTCTGCCGGCATATTGTAAGACAACGATGCCTTGCGCAAAAACTGCCCGATCAGTTTTTCCAACTGGCCGCGACGCCCTTCTCCGGATAGGGCTCCTATCACAAACCCATCCGGGTCAATAAATATCAGTGTAGGCCACACACGTATCCCATATTGTTTCCAGGTCTTGAAAGATGGGTCACTAACCACCGGGTGCCTGATGTGCTCACGGTTGATTGCCTTTTGTACGTTTTCTGATATGCGTTCATTTGGAAATTTAGGTGAATGGATACCAATGACAAGCAGTTTGTCGCTGTATTTATCTTCTAGATAGCGCAGATCCGGTTGGGTATGCATACTACTCAGACAGCTGTAGGTCCAGAAGTCCAGCAAGACTACCTTGCCTCGTTGCCTTTCCATGCTCACGGGCTCAAAAGTGTTAAACCACTCCAGCCCTGCTGCCAGTTCCGGTGCTTTGATGCGCTCCTTACTCATTTGATGTTAGCTTCCTGGCCTTATCGGTGGCCTGATTCAAGCATGAGTCTAACTATTTAAGGGTATATAGCAAGCATGTAGCCCTGATTCCGGATGAGCTGTATTTAAAGAGAGACAACCGGACGACCGGTTGGGGCACTATATGCTGTCGGATGCTTCCAGGATGCCGTGACGAATAACCAGGCGAGTTAGCTCTACATCATTTTCGACGCCCACCTTTTCAAACAAACGACGGCGGTAGGTGCTGACGGTTTTAGGGCTTAAACAAAGTGTGTCGGAGATTTCCTGCGGCCCCTTGCCATCGGTGACCATCAGCATCACCTGCATTTCACGGGGTGAAAGCGTCTCAAACGGGGACTGGCTACCACCTGGCATCATCGACAATGCCATTTCCTGGGCGATATCGCTGCTGATATAGCGTTTACCAAGATGTACCGTCTTGATTGCCTTAACAATTTCCTGCACACCGCAGCCCTTGGTCAGGTAGCCATAGGCGCCAGCTTCAAGCATGCGTGTCGGAAATGGTTCTTCAGCGTGTACGGTAACAACGATAACACGCACGCCAGGATGGCTAAGAATGAGTTTACGGGTTGCTTCCAGACCACCGATGCCAGGCATGCTGACATCCATCAGCACGACGTCCGGCTGCCGGGTTTTGGCCAGTTCCAGCGCTTCTTCGCCGCTGCTAGCCTCACCTACAACCTTGATTCCACGTACGTCGTTTAGTAACCGTTTGATGCCGGTGCGAACCAGCTCATGATCATCTGCGAGAAGTACGTTTATCATCAGATTTTTTGCCCCATTATTCTTTGGTGATTCAGGAACGTGTTGCTACACAGATTATATACTGTCCCGAAGCATACTGCAGAAATGCTGTGGGATATATACCTTAAATTAAAAATTATTATTTAGTTCTTCTATCGGTCAATTTTGACTAGCATTCTTTAATAATTATCAATTAGTTATTATATACTTATAATGTAATTTATATATCAGGTTTCCACCCCTTTACAACATGAAACCCGAGCCTGTATTAATACACGACCAGGCATGCAAACCTGTGAGCCACTGCACACTTTACCGATGTCAGCGCAATCTATTGCGCATCAATTTAGTGCATCTGACAAGCGGTTGAATTGTGACGGGGCAACGTATTGCAGTACTTCCTTGCCTTTCTTGTTATGGATGATGTCCAACCCCCTCTCACGATATAAATAGTGCTCGGTGTTGTCATTGGTCTGGATGCGTCGATCAGGCTTACCAAAGCGCATCATAATAATCTCTTCATCGAAATTGGTCGTCGGTATGAAGGTGATTGTAGCTACCGGCAGGCTCTTTGCTGTGGCTATATCGTCCTGATGTAACCTGAATTTCTTGGCACCACTACCGGTATAGTCAATGCGGGTAGCCCGCTTACGTATGGCCTGCAGTTGTGTCTTATCGATTTGCGCGGCCAGGATCAACTTGCCGGTTAGTACGCCAGCCAGATAACGCGGGTAATAGGCCTCCAGTGCACCCTGCTCGTCGAGCATGGAGATAATGGCCAGTTCATAGTCCTTGCCCAGTACAGCGAACGCATCGGCCATGGTTGATTGTCCCAGCACCACGCCAAAAACCCTGGATTTACCCTGTGGTAGCAGTTCGATCTGCCACGGAAGGCCTTCGATGGCTTGTGTGCTGTCGTTGCCGGACTGATTTGTAACCTGGTAGTACTGATACAGCGCGAGCGCACTTAGCAGCAGTATGATGATGGTGTTTCTTCTCATGGTAGGGGTCATTCTATCACCTTGGATATAGCTGTAGCTGCCTGATATACGCATCCAATAAAAAAGCCCTTGCGGGCTTTTCTATAGATTTGGCGGAGAGGGTGAGATTCGAACTCACGGAGGGTCGCCCCTCGCCGGTTTTCAAGACCGGTGCATTCGGCCAGCTCTGCCACCTCTCCTGCGCCTGTTACGGCGGATGCAAATATTAACTGATCAGCCAGCCAGTTTCCAGTCCAAATCTGCCTATCCGGGTATTTTTTTATCAAAAAATACAAATGCTTAACAAACACTTGAAATACAGCATTAAAACCCCTATGTTACCTGTATGGAACGATATGTTGTCAAACACATCATATAGTTATTATTGTTCAATAAATGAGGAATATAAAGGAATGAGTGAATTCAACCCAACCGTTGCACGTGGTAGAGATTCGGTACTGTCAACCAATAAGGTTATCCGCAATACCTATATCCTACTGTCCATGACGCTGGTATTCAGCGCTGTGATGGCTGCTATCGGCATGTCTATGAACCTTTCCAGTGGCTCATCTATGATGATGTCGTTAGGTGCGCTTGGACTCATCTGGCTGGTTTTGCCGCGCTTTGAAAATTCTACGGGTGGCATCGTTGTCGTTTTTGCTATTTCTGGACTGCTGGGCATGGGCCTTGGTCCCATGCTTAACTACTATATGGCGATGGCAAATGGCCCGCAGCTGGTCGGTACCGCCCTGGGTGGCACCGGCGTAATCTTCCTTGGATTGTCTGGCTACGCACTGACAACCCGCAAAGACTTCAGCTTCATGGGTGGCTTCCTGTTTGTTGGTCTGCTGGTGGTATTCGGTGCGATGATCGCAAACCTTTTCTTTGCAATTCCGGCGCTGGCACTGGCTGTATCTGCCGGCATCATCCTGCTGATGAGTGGTTTGATCCTGTACGATACCAGCCGCATGATCCATGGCGGTGAAACCAACTACATTCGCGCGACAGTCGGACTGTATCTGAGCATTTATAACCTGTTCATCAGTCTGCTGCACATTCTGGGCGCGTTGAGTGGTGATGATTAATCACTGATTTTAGTGACTCAATCGATATGACAGGCCGCGGTTATCCGCGGCCTGTTTTTTTAACGTACCCGCTATTTTATCCCCTCACCCCAACCCTCTCCCTGAGGGAGAGGGGGTAACGCGGCGGCAGCACTCGTAGCAGCAGGTTATCTATATGGACTTCTGGTTAAAAGTTGTACTCGCGGTCGTACTGGGCATGATGCTCTGGCGTTTGTGGCCTGCGGCCAGGCACCAGCTGGATCACGGCCCGAAAGGCACGTCCAAGGACTGGCAGGCGGCCATATTGCCGATCGGGGCTGTGGTGTTGTTTATTGTGTTTCTGGTGATGATGGTCAGGAACTAGTCGGCTTAGTGCTCACCCTGGGTACGCAGGATACCGGCCAGGCGATTGCCCTGCTTCTGTGGCCCACCGCGCGGAAAGATGTCATGTAAGTAACGATTGCTGCCCTTGTCCGGCCCCCATTTATCACGAAAATATTTGATCATGGTACGGACGTTGGGTTGCACGCTGTTTTTATCGTAATAGTCACGGATGTAGTGAATGATTTGCCAGTGCTCATCCGTTAACTTGAGTTCTTCTTTTGCTGCCAACGCTAAAACAAAGTCTTCACTCCAGTCTTCCAGGTTAACGATATAGCCTTCGCTATCTGTCATGACTTCTTTACCGTTGACATCCAGTGGGACTATTTGCATGTTCGGGTACATTAATTATTCCTCAAAATCCTATGATGTAATCAATTCACTTACAAAGCGCTTGTCCAGCAAACGCCCTTCTATGCGCTGACGATATTCTGTGCGTGCGCCTTTCAGGTAAATCAGTAACCAGACCAGTAATCCCGGTGTGAGTAAAACCAGATAAGAAAAATATTGTCGTGTCTGCGGTAACAACAGTACCGCTGCAAAAACAATATATACCGGCCAGATCACCAACATCCCGCGTAACAGGTATTTCAACAATAATACCAGCATGGCTAGTTTACGTCGTAATCGCTGGGTACGCGAGCGGTATATTACCAGAAAAATCTGGCGTTCCAGTTCATTGGCATACTTACCCTGTTGTTTGTCTGTCAAACCCGCTCCGGTATTAATGCGCGTCAGGAACAACCCCTACCTGATGCATGTCGGCCAGACCAGACTCCCGTGCGTGTTCTTCAAAGCCTTTGTTGCGCCAGAAGAACGCACCCGGCATGGTGGTGGGTATTACCAGTACATAAAACAGAGCGCGCCCGACGATAGCTGAGACGACTATTACTGTTCCGGCAAATACCCATGCCGAATAGACAAGCCAGCTATCGGTGGTAGTCAGCGCCAGTGCAGCCATCAGTAACAGCCCAATAAACAAGCCTGTGTTGCGGGCAATACAGGATTTACCAAAATCCGTTTGCTGCACATACTGTGATGCTGCGCCTTCCCCGCCGTTTCTGTTCAGGTCACGTGCGTGGAATGCCAGCCCGATCATTTCAATTATCAGGCCCAGCATGATGAAGCCTGCCATGAGAGGCAACATGGTGCTGACAGGTAAACCCTGCGATAACAACACGGGTGTATAAATTAATGCTACCAGCAAACTACCCAGGTTAAACATATTTCCGAAGAAACTGCTCAGGGTCTGCCAGTGATTCCAGAAAGGACGTGCCTTGATGCGATAAATCGCATGCATAAAATACAGCGCAATCGGACCGGTAACAACAGCTGCCCAACCTGCTGCACTGGTCAAACCTGATAACCAGCCTTCCGGTAACCAGCCAAACAGGTCGGGTAATGCGGTCAATACAGCATAAACACCCAACAGATTATAAAAAACAGCAATACCCGCTACTTCACGACTAACCGGTGAGTAGCGTAGATTATTAAAGGCCCGGTAAAAACGGTGTGGTTTACCCAGATGCATGGTCGACAACGCCAACGCAAAGGTTTCCAGACCTAACAGCGCGAACAACACCAGCGGATAGGTGACCGGGTGTGCTTCGGGCCGTAACATCTCCAGCCCCATTAGCGGACCCAGAAACATCAGCATGAACGCACCCACTACTGTCTGGGTGATCAGGGTAAAGACCACCAGCGGGTTTTCACGTGAGCTGAGTTTTGCCAGACCCCATGCACGTTGTTCATTTTCTGACTTGCGTACCTTGGTGTGATAAGCGCCCTCGCCTTGCTCGTCACGTTCATATCTTAACGGTATGGAATCGGTACGTGTCATTTCACGTGGCAGGCTGCGTGTTTGCTGGAAGCGAATATTGGGCTGAGTGATATCCGTGGGTGGAAAACCGGGTATGGTGGTTTCCAGTTGATCACAATTTTCCGGTTTGGTTTCGATTACACCAAAATCCAGTGCGCCGGCCAGACAGGCAGACACACAGGCAGGCTTCAGGCCAACTTCCAGACGGTCTACACACATATTGCATTTTTCGACCTGGCCCTTGACCGGATCCAGCTGAGGCGCATTGTATGGGCAGACCCAGGTGCAGTAGCCGCAACCAAAACAGATGTCCGGGTCTTGCAGTACGGCGCCGTATTCAGCGAACTTGGTATAGGCGCGTGTTGGGCAACCCTTTAAGCAAACCGGGTTGTCACAGTGATTGCAGGCCATCGAGGTATTGATACGGGTGTAGTTTGGATAGGTTCCACCTTCTACGTAACCGACTGCACGAAATGCAAGATGGGCCGGTAGATCATTTTTTTCACTGCAGGCAGACTCGCAGGCATGACAGGCGATACAGTTGTCGGCATTAAAGTAAAAGCCATGTTGCTTGTAGCGATTCGGGTTTTCGCCGATTGAGGAATCGTTATTGATGTTCAGACTCTTGCCGGCCAGTGGATCGTTTTCATCTACCAGCTGGATAGATTTTCCATACTGATTTTTTTCCGGGATTTCCGGATTGGGTATGAAAGCGTAGTCGGGTTCGTCTTTTCTTACTTTAAACATCTTTGATTCTCGTTACTTCGGTATATCCCCTCTTCCTGAGGGAGAGGGAAATAAACCTGATATTAAGGCGTGCGTTGTTTACCCGACATGCTGTTTACAGACCGTCGGCAGCAAGGATGCTGCCGTCGAGC
>VAOU01048456.1_pt1 | contig 12224 bp, 9 predicted proteins | sample 3393871 | NCBI WGS metagenome assembly VAOU01 (sample SAMN08290440, study PRJNA428436) | hydrothermal vent metagenome | isolation source: Deep-sea hydrothermal vent chimney | place: Atlantic Ocean: South-mid Altantic Ridge | depth 1820 m m
GGCTATCGGGTTAACTCAATGCGGGCGACTCAGTTTCGCCAATGGGCGACGCAGGTGTTGCGGGAATTTGCAATTAAGGGCTATGTACTGGATCGCAAGCGGATGGAAAACGGGGTCTTTCTCGATGAGGATTACTTCGAGCGTCTTCTATCGGAAATCCGCGAGATTCGCCTCAGCGAGCGTCGCTTCTACCAGAAGATAACCGATATTTACGCCACCAGCGTGGACTACAACAAGGATGCACCGACCACCCGCGAGTTCTTTGCCAAGGTTCAGAACAAGCTGCATTACGCCATTCACGGCCAGACCGCGGCCGAGTTGATCAGGGATCGCGCCGACAGCCAAAAGGAACACATGGGCCTGACAACGTGGGAGAACGCGCCCGACGGGAAGATTCTGAAGCCGGACGTATCGGTCGCCAAGAACTACCTTCGTCAAGAGGAGTTGGACTCCCTTGGCCGTGTTGTCAACGCCTACCTGGAACTGGCCGAGGAGCGTGCCAAACGCCGTATTCCCATGACCATGGAGGATTGGGCGAAACGGCTTGATGTCTTCCTCGAGATGGACGACCGGGAGATTCTACAGGACAGCGGCAAGGTGTCGGCGCAGCTCGCCAAAGAATTCGCCGAGAGTGAATTCGAAAAGTACCGCATTGTTCAAGACCGGTTGTTCGAAAGCGATTTCGACCGCGAAGTTAAGCGGCTGGAGGGGAAGTAATCATGGCTATTCAACACGTCAACGCCATCAGCAACCGCCTGAGCCTGCGTTCTCCGCAGCGGGATTCGCTGGAGATTCTGGCCCGTGTGTGCGAGATCATCTCCCTTGAGAAAAACGGCGATACCACCAAGGCCCTGGAAACGATCAAAACCGAATTCCATTCCATAGAAGCCTTCGAGCGTGATTTCCCTTCCCTCTGCTTTGCCCTTGCCACGGGAGTCGGTAAGACACGGCTGATGGGTGCTTTTATCAGCTACCTGTGCCTGAGCGAGGGCATCCGTCATTTCTTTGTGCTTGCCCCGAACCTGACAATCTACAACAAGCTGATTGCCGATTTCACGCCAAACACGCCAAAATATGTTTTTCAGGGCATCTCCGAGTTTGCGGTCAACCCGCCGGAGATCATAACCGGAGACAACTACGAGAGCGGACGCGGTCTCAGAGGATCTGATTTTTTCGGGAATCATGATTCCATTCATGTCAACATCTTCAATATCTCGAAGATCAACAGTGAAGTACGCGGCGGCAAGAGCCCGAGAATCAAGCGCCTGAGCGAGTACATCGGGCAGAGTTATTTCGATTACCTTGCCGGGCTGGACGACCTGGTGATGCTGATGGACGAGTCGCATCGCTACCGGGCCGGCGCCGGAGTGCGAGCGATAAACGAGTTGAATCCCATTCTGGGGCTGGAGCTGACCGCTACGCCACAGGTGGAGCAAGGCCGGCACGCCGAGCCTTTTAAAAATGTGATCTACAGTTACCCCTTGAGCAGTGCAATGACGGACGGCTTTGTGAAGGAACCGGCAGTAGCCACACGGGAGAACTTCGATGCCGCAAACTACTCGGTCGAAGGCCTGGAAAAGATCAAGCTTGAAGACGGTGTTCGGATTCACGAGAACACAAAGGTTGAGCTGGAGGTGTATGCCCGAAACAATGACCAGCCGATCGTCAAGCCGTTCATGCTGGTTGTTGCCCAGGACACAAGGCACGCCGATACACTACAGAAGGTTATGGAAGATAACGAGTTTTTCGAGGGGAGATACAAGGGCAAGGTAATCACCGTCCACTCGAACGTGCGCGGCGAAGAAAAAGACGAGGTCGTCGAGCAGTTGCTGAACGTTGAAGACCCGGACAACCCGGTCGAGGTCGTCATCCACGTCAATATGCTCAAAGAGGGATGGGACGTTACGAATCTCTATACCATCGTTCCGTTGCGTGCAGCAAACTCCCGAACCCTGGTGGAGCAGTCCATCGGCCGGGGGCTGCGTTTGCCCTATGGCAAACGGGTGGGAGTTCCGGCTGTGGATCGACTGACCATCGTATCACACGACAGGTTTCAGGAGATTATTGATCACGCCAACGACCCCAATTCGATCATTCGTACCGGCGTGGTCATTGGAAAGGATATCCCTGAGGCGGGTAAGAAGGCGGTGATCGTCAAACCCGAGTTTGAGAAAATCATCTCTGCATCTCCGCAGAAGGCTGGAGAAAAAGAGAAGACTCCAAAAACGCGCAGCCTCTTCGAGAAACCGGAAGAGCATGAAGTGGCTAAGGCAACGTTTCAGGTCATCCGGCAATTTGAAGGACTGAGCAGCAGCAGGCAACTTCAGGATGCGGAGACCCAGGAGGAAATCGTCAGGAAGGTTGAGGAGATCGTCCGGCCCGGGCTTGGACTCCTGTATGACAGTCTCGGCAAAGATACCGTCTCAAATGTCGTGAAGAAAACCGTGGAGTTATATCAGAAAATGTCCATTGACATTCCGAAAATTGTGGTAGTGCCGAAAGGCAAGGTGATAGCCGGATACAAAGATTTCGATCTGGACACCGGGGACATCGACCTGCAACCCGTAGCGCAGGATATTCTCATCCAGCACCTGCATGACATGCAAAGGTACAGGCTACACGATGGATCAGGTGTGGTCGAGGAGAAGCGGCCGGAAGATTACCTGGTGAGCGGGTTGATCGATTTCAATGATATCAGTTATGACGACCACGCGGCATTACTTTACAAGCTGGCCGCTCAGGTCCTTGCACACCTGCGCTCCTACCTGAGCGAAGAAGATGACGTTGTGAATGTGCTGCAATACCACCGGCAAGCCCTGCTGAACCTGATCCACTCCCAAATGCAGGAGCATTTTGTAGAAACGGCTGCGTCCTATGAGGCGCGTGTTACCAAGGGTTTTCGGACCTTGCGTTCTAATAACTACACGATCGTTGCGGATCAAGTAGTTCGTGACTTCAGGACTCCGATCCCGGACGGCGAGAAAAACCGGATTGGCTCGATGCTTTTCGGCGGCTTTCAGAAATGCCTGTATCCGGTACAGAAATTTGACTCCGATCCGGAGCGGCGTTTTGCGGTAATCCTCGAAAACGATGAAAATATCCTCAAGTGGTTCAAACCCGCCAAGGGCGATTTCCGGATTCACTACAGCCACGATGAATCGTATGAACCGGATTTTGTCGTTGAGACCACAGCCGGGAAATTCCTCTGCGAGCCCAAGCGCGCCTCCGAAGTTTCAGACGATGTTGTCCGGTCAAAGGCTGATGCGGCCGCCGTCTGGTGTGAACATGCAACGGTTCACGCGAAGACTTATGGCGGCAAGCCATGGACGTATCTCCTGATTCCACATGACCGGATATCCGAACAAATGAGTTTGTCCGGCCTGGCGGCCAGTTGTACCTATACATTACAGAAACAGGCGAACGACAGCCATGGGAAGGAATAACAAATAATCCGTTTTCTCCACAACGGCAACCGGCAACCGGGTATCACCCGGCACTTCTTTTCTGAAGGGATTCAGGGGAGATTTACCCGGAATTTTGGAACCTCCGGGACATCCTATATTCCTGCGTTGCAAAATTCTTGACGTAGCCGTGTCATGGTTCTGCCTGTCCGGGCTATCGCATGTGTTACAATATCCCATTCGCAATCACAGGCAGTGAATTCCGATTAGCTGCAAAGGCGCAGTTCGACAATATTCTGAGCCGGGATAATAATGAAGGGAAAACTGAAGCCGTCCGGATGCAATAATTGAGCAAGACCAATAACGGAGCCAACCTTGGCCTGCATCAGGCTGACAGATTCCACAACGACCTGCATATGGATTTGAGGGCGGATTTCATCCTTGCCAATCCGCAGTTCAATATATCGGACCGGGGCGGCCAGTGACTGAAGTAAGACGTTCACTGGAAGTTCGGGGTGCCGCCGACAAACAATGCCAACTATACCTGGATTTAGCACTTCATCCATTATCTGGAATTCAGCATGGAGAAAAATCATGGCAAAAATAAGTGTACTGGACCAATCGGTCTCTCTTTATTCGATCAGAGAGGAAGACTACATATCTTTGACCGACATCGCCAGATACAAAAATCAGGATCGAACTGACGATCTTATACGCAACTGGTTGCGAAACCGGAATACATTGGAATTTCTCGGCATCTGGGAACATCTGAATAACCCCGATTTTAATCCCGTCGAATTCGACGGGATTAAAATGCAGGCAGGGCTTAACAGCTTTACCCTGACACCGAAACAATGGGTTAAAAAAACAAAGGCTATCGGGCTGATTTCTAAGGCTGGTCGTTACGGCGGCACCTACGCTCACAAAGACATAGCCTTTGAGTTCGCCTCCTGGGTATCGGTGGAATTCAAACTCTATCTGATTAAAGAGTTTCAGCGTCTTAAAGAGGAGGAACGCAAAACACTGGGTTGGGACATCCGGCGCAACCTGGTCAGGATCAACTACCGCATTCATACCGATGCCATCAAAGAATATCTGATACCGGCCAAGTTGTCATCCAGACAAACCTCGCTGGTTTATGCCAGCGAGGCCGATGTGCTGAATCTCGCCCTGTTTGGCATGACTGCGGCTCAGTGGCTGGAAGCCAATCCCGACAAAAAAGGCAATATGCGCGATTATGCTGAGGTAACTCAACTGGTCTGTCTTTCTAATCTTGAAAACCTGAATGCACTGTTTATTGCCGATGGACTGTCTCAAAACGAACGTCTGAAGCGACTCAACAAAATCGCTATTCATCAGATGACCCTTCTCACCAGTGATGAGCGGATGCAATTGCCGGGAGGGGATGAATGAAGGTGACCAAACCCTCAGCCACGCTCTACGAGCAACTTGCTATGGCTGATCAGCTCGAGTTGCCTGCCGAAAGCCTCGGGGCAGGCAGGAGCCAGTATCAGGAAAAATTTGGAGGTGCTGGGCTATGAGCGATAGCTGGACCATTGGGCTCTATATTTTTGCGGAACTCGAACTGAAGTCCATCCATGGCAGCCCCGGTCTGGGCTTCTACCGGTTCATTATCCGAGTCGATTATACAATGCACAGCAAGCCGTCCGGGCAAGAAGTTACTGTAACGAATATCGGCGGTGCAATGGAGGTACGCGGGAAGGATACGTCAGTCCCCTTTCTTGGCTACGTACGGCGGGAAGCTCCGGAATCGCCCCTTATGACATACGAGCACACGAACAAAGGGAATTTCCGGGATTCGGTCGGTGCGTGCCGTGATGTTATGGAATCTTTATCCAAGGCTTTGAGCGATGACCAATATCAGCTTGATGAGGTAGTAAAATCCTGGTTTAAAGCTACGCGTTCAATGGGTAAAGAAGAGCGGCTACGTCTTATCCGAAGGGCGGTCACGGTACTGACCCATCCGGCACGGCACGCAGACGAGGTCTCAGCTTCGATTGAGTGGGGCCCGATGGATGCAAGAGCGGTCATTGTCATGGCTGCGACCTTGCTCCAATTGGCCGCTGGTGAAAAATAATTATATAGAGGTTAGCGAGAAGTGGCAGATTTTGTTTCCTCTAAAGAAGAAAATTCGGACACGTTTTCTTGACATGTCGTGTCATTCCTCTGCCTGCCCGTGCTGTCGCATGTGTTACAATATGCCATCCGCAATCAAAGGCGCAGTTCGACAATTTCTGCGCCAGGATGATCAGGAGGGGAAAACTGAAGCTGTCCGACCGGCCTGTGCGTAGCCGCACGCAGACAGGAGGTAACAAGTGAGCAAGACCAACAACGCGGGGATTGTTACCGGATTCAACCCCTGGCTCAATGCCATCATCGGTGGCAGGGGCACGGGAAAGTCGACCGTCGTCGAGTTCCTTCGCATTGCCCTGCGACGGGAGGAGGAGCTGCCGGATGATTTGAAAGCAGAGTTTGAAAAGTACGGGCGGGTTTACCCGGATCGAGAAGATGGTGGTCTGCTTACAAACGACGCTGCGATCAGGGCGATTTATCGGAAGAACGGTTCCAGGTTTCGTGTCCAGTGGAATCCTGCAGGGGACCTTGAACCTATTCAAGAAGAGGTCGATGGAGAATGGGGCCGCGCAGAGGGCGATATTCGACAACGGTTTCCTGTGCGAATTTACAGCCAGAAACAGGTATTCCAGCTCGCAAAAACACCGCTTGCGTTGCTTGGGGTTGTCGACGAGGCTCCGGAGGTTGATCACCATTCCTGGGCTGAAAAGTGGAATACAGAGCAGGGCCGATTCCTTTCACTGCGTGCCAAGGCCAGGGAGATAGAGGTTGGCCTTGCTGAGGAGCCACGTCTTCGGGGAGAGCTTGACGATGTGAAACGGAAACTGGCCATCTTCGAGCAGGCAGGACATGCCGAGGTCCTTAAAACCTTCCAAAAACGGAGCCGCCAGAAGCGGGAGGTCGAGGCATGGGAGGAAGGCTGGGCTGGTGCAGGAGAACAGCTGCGTAAAGTCGCGACCGAAATCGTCCCGGACCTTCTCGACGAAACCACCTTCGATCCGGATTCAGAGGTAGACACTGAATTGCGTGAGCATGCTGCCAAGGTACACGGACGCTTGGATAAAATCCGCAAAGCGGTTGAAACTCTTGCGTCACAAACGGATGAGGTTGCCGCCGAGTGGCGGAAAAGCAGGGATGAGTCGTCCTGGAAACAAAACGTTGACGCTGCTGTACAAGCCTACCACAAGTTGCGGGAAAATCTGGCCCGGGAAGGGGCCGGCGATCCTGCGACTTACGGCGAACTCGTACAGCGCCGGCAGGCTATCGAGCAGCGGCTGAAGGAACTGGATGAGCGCAAAAAACAGGTCCAAGATTTTAAAGAGCAGGCAGATGCACACTTGCAGCGACTATTGGGAATCCGCAGGGAGCTGACCGAATCTCGTCGGAAATTCCTCAATGACGTCCTAAGTGAGAACCGGTATGTCCGGATAAAGGTCGTTCCTTACGGAGCGCGTGAGACTGTCGAAGCCGAGTTTCGCCGGTTGCTTCAAAGAGAAGACAGAAGTTTTGAGAAAGACATCGGGTCGCCGGGTGGCGAGGGGTTGCTCGGCGAACTTTACAGGAACAATAACGGCACAGAAGACATCGAACAGAATCTTGTAAACATTAAGGACAAGGTTGGGAAGATTGCTATGGACCAATACAACACGGAAACAGTAGCAGACCGACGTTTCGCGAGCCACATAGGCAAACTCCCGCCCGAGGTCATTGATCGCCTCGACATTTGGCTCCCGGAAGACTCCCTCGACGTCCAATACAGCACAACAGGTGATGGGCAGCATTTTCGATCGATCCAAGAAGGTTCGCCCGGCCAGAAAACCGCAGCGCTCCTGGCTTTTCTACTTTCTTACGGTGAGGAACCGCTGATTCTTGACCAGCCGGAGGATGATCTGGACAACCACCTGATCTATGACTTGATCGTGACGCAGTTGGGGGAGGTCAAATGCCATCGGCAGGTCATTGTGGTCACGCACAACGCGAACATCGTCGTCAACGGTGACGCGGAGTTGGTGGTTGCTCTCGCCGCACACGGTGGGGAAACGCAGAAAGAGTGTGAAGGCAGTCTTCAGGAGAAACCGGTGAGAGACACGATTTGCACGGTGCTGGAGGGACGCCATGTTTGACAGCCCGGAAGAACTATTACAGAAGATACGCCTCGGAGAAGATACTTCACTTGAACTCAAAACGGTCCGGTTTAGAGGCAACCGGGTTGCCGAACCGAGACGCGACGAGCTGGCCGATGAGTTGGCGGCTATCGCCAATACTCACGACGGTGTGCTTGTTCTGGGCGTGGATGATAAGACGCGCGACATCGGTGGCATCCCGGTGGAACGTCTTGAAGCAGTCGAACGCTACGTATATGAAATCTGCAATGAGAGCATCAAGCCTCCGGTTCTCTTCCGATCATTTCGCATGCAACTTCCCGATAGTATCGGCGCTTTGCAACCGGTGCTCAAGGTGGAGATTCCGCTCAGTCTCTTCGTCCACGAGAGCCCGGGGGGCTACTTCCATCGCCAGGGAAGCTCGAAACGGAAAATGCCACCTGACTATCTTGCCCGCCTGTTTCAACAACGCAGCCAGGCCCGGTTGATCCGATTCGAGGAACAGCCGGTCCCTCAATCGAGCATGAGTGATTTATCCGAGGCACTGTGGAGAAAATATACCGCCCGATCCGATGAGCCCTCGGAGATTGTCCTGCTGAAGCGAAATCTTTTGTCAAAAGCGGAAAGCGGAGCTGTCCATGCCTCGGTGGCTGGTATATTGCTTTGCTGTGAACACCCGGAGCGCTTTTTACCCAATGCCTTTATTGAAGCTGTGCGCTATCGGGGAATAAGGCAAGACTCCAATTACCAGGCCGATGCCCAGAAGATTTGCGGACCACTGGATCAGCAGATCAAACAGGTCATGGCCTTTCTGAAGAGGAATCAGACCATTATGGCCACTAAGGAACCTTATCGGATAGAAAAACCGCAGTTTAGCGAACGGGCTGTTTTTGAAGCAGTTGTAAATGCCGTGGCTCATCGTGATTACTCGATCTCCGGATCAAATATCCGGTTTTTCATGTTTGATGATCGGCTGGAAATCTACTCGCCAGGCGCTCTTCCGAATACCGTGACGCTTGACAGCATAGCCCTACGCCAGGCGACACGGAACGAACTGATCACAAGCCTGCTTGCGGAAACACCGGTAGCTGAAACGGTTGGCGATGTGGGCCATGGTTTCTACATGGAAAAGCGAGGTGATGGTGTTCCAATCATTTTAGACGAGAGTGAAAAACTCTCCGGAAAGAAACCGATTTATCGACTCATTGATGATTCCGAACTTTTACTAACCATTTATTCCGCAAGAATGGAACGAGTGGATGAGAATTGATGCAAATAGCTGGTACTACAGACCCGGCCACGGTGGGAGAGGTGATACGGAAAAGGAGAATTGCACCCGGAGGCAACTATTAAGAAATTCTCAAAAATTCGTCTGGAGGGTTTGCTACAAGCCAATCGGCAGTTGGAGCACTACAATTTCGCCGCCATCATTGTCGTGGGCTATCGGGTCAACAACTATCAAGCCACACATTTTCGCATCTGGGCCACACAGCGCTTGCGGGCATCCATTATCAAGGGATTTACCCTGGACGTGAGCGGCTGAAAAAAGCCGTCCGCTCCGGGTTCAAGAAGGCCTGGCAGGAAAGCAACTAATAGGGTATGATCATCGCTATGGCACGCAAGATACAGGAGAAGATACTATAGAAAGATCCAAAATTGTTGATGTGGTACAACCAGATATTAACAAGAACAGGAGAAGAATAATCATGGCAAAAATAGAAGGATTCAGGATTAAAAATTACCGTGTGTTAAAAGACATAACACTCGGAAAACTATGGAACACGCAAAGAGCTCAGCCACTGATGCCTATGACTGTTGTTATCGGGAAAAACGGTGTCGGTAAGAGTTCTCTGTTCGATGCCTTTGGTTTCCTTGCCGATTGCCTGAAATTGGGGGTTGAAGAAGCCTGTGATACCAGGGGACGGGGAGGATTTGATCGTATTCGTTCTCAGGGAACAAATGACCCTATTGAATTCCAAATTTATTACAAGCAAGATGGAAATGCCAGGCCGATCACTTATGAACTTGAAATTGATGCAGATAAAACCGGTCGCCCCTATGTAAAACTTGAGCGTCTTCGCCAGCGTCGCAAAGAACAGAAACATGGTTGGCCTTTTTCTTTTCTTATGTTGAATGAAGGTAAAGGAGTCGTGTGGAAAGGAGAGGAAGTGGGGCAACAGATTGATGAAGGTAAAGCAGGTGTTGACTTGTTCAAGTTGATTGAGGAAATTGAAGCAACATCACAAAAAGAAGAAAGCCGAGAAACAGAAGTCATTGAACTTCAAGACAAGCGTAAACTTGGCATTGCAACACTTGGTGCCCTGAAACAACATCCCCGGATATCGGCCTTTCGACAGTTCATCGAAGGATGGTATTTGAGTTACTTTACACCGGATGCCGCCCGCAGCCTGCCCCTGGCCGGCCCACAAAAGCATTTGAATATCCATGGAGACAATCTCGGCAATGTCGTTCAGTTCATGAAGCGTGAACACCCTAACCGTTTTGATAGTATCCTCGATCGCATTGCTGAAAAAATTCCTGGAATTGGCAAGATAGATACTGAAGAGAGTCCGGATAAACGGTTGCTTCTCCGTTTTAATGACAAAGGTTTCGATGATCCGTTTTACGCTCAGCAAATGTCAGATGGTACACTGAAAGTTTTTGCCTATCTGCTTTTATTGGAGGATCCGACACCACCGCCGTTCATCTGTATTGAAGAGCCTGAAAACGGTCTTTATCACAAACTCCTTGAGACTCTGGCCACTGAATTCCGTAGACATGCAACCGGCAGGAAAAACGCGCCGCAACTCTTTATCACAACTCATCAGCCCTATTTTGTCGATGCACTCTCACCGGATGAGACATGGATTCTTGAAAAGGGTCCTGATGGTTTTTCGAGTATCAGAAGGGCCAGCGATGATGCGACTGTCAAAGCCATGGTAGATGAGGGATTACCGCTTGGCAGCCTCTGGTACAGCGATTACCTGGATGCGAGGTAAGCCGATGCACTTTGAAATACTTGTCGAAGATGCGTCAGGAAAAATAGCATTGAAATCTATTTTGGAAAAAATTCTTGGCCCTGCCGGGAAATATCACACCTATAGAATAATTTCATACAAAGGCATTGGCCGTATTCCAAAAGATCTAAGAGGAGCAACAAATCCCAAGAAGCGGCTTCTTCTGAATCAATTGCCCAAATTACTCAGAGGATATGGGAAAAGCCTCCAGGATTTTCCTGCTGCGGTTGTCGTGATCGTAGACCTGGATGAAAACGGCTGTCTGGTGTTTAAACAAGAAATGCTCGATATTCTGAATGCCTGCAATCCACATCCGACAACACTGTTCAGAATTGCAATAGAGGAAAGTGAAGCCTGGTTGTTGGGAGACCGTAAAGCCGTAAAAGTTGCCTACCCTCGTGCAAAAGAGCAGGTTTTGAACGCTTACGAGCAAGACAGTATTTGTGGTACGTGGGAAAAGCTTGCGGATGCCGTCTATCCGGGTGGATCGCAAAAACTTAAACAATTGGGATGGCCCCATACAGGACAAGCTAAATGCGAATGGGCGAATAAAATCGCCCCTCACTTGGATGTGGAAAGTAATCAATCGAGAAGTTTTCAGGTTTTTCGTGACGGAATCAGAGAGCTGGCAGGGATTGAGACTTGATGAATGAAAGCAACTGGTACCACACAGCCTCAATCACGGGCAGCTTTGTCAGGTTATCGAAACCCAAGCTTCCTGGGGCGATACGACCTGCCGAGTCCGGCTGCCCGGTTCGCACCCGGTGGTACGTATTCCGGCAGCCAATCTTAAGCCGCTTGAAGACGCCGCAATTCCGCAAAGCTGAATTGAAATCACCTGTGTTGCCGCTACGGCCAGTTGTACCTATACATTACAGAAACAGGCGAACGACAGCCATGGAAAAGAATAACAAATAATCCGTTTTCTCCATAACGGCAACCGGCAATTAGAAATCACCCGGCACTTCTTTTCTGAAGGGATTCAGGAGAGATTTGCTCGGAATTTTGGAACCTCCGGGACATCCTGTATTCCTGCGTTGCAAAATTCTTGACGTATCCGTGTCATGGTTCTGCCTGTCCGGGCTATCGCATGTGTTACAATATTCCATTCGCAATCACAGACAATGAATTCTGATTAGCTGCAAAGGCGCAGTTCGACAATTTCTGCGCCGGGATAATAATGAAGGGAGAACTGAAGCTGTCCTGGGGCGACAATTGAGCAAAACCAACAATCTGATAACATGGCGGATGAGGAAGGGGAACCGGTCATGAGCAGGCTTAGAAAAAGCGGCGGTTATCGGGATCTGCGTACCTTTCAGACTGCCACGCTTATTTATGATGCCACCTATTGGTTTTGCGAGAAGTATCTCAATCCGCGTTCTCGTACGGTCGATCAGATGGTGCAGGCCGCCCGTAGTGGCCGCCAGAACATTGCTGAAGGCTCCCGGGCTGCTGCGACCTCGAGTCAGACGGAGCTGCGCCTCGTTAATGTTGCCCGTGCCAGCCTTGAAGAATTGCTGCTCGACTACGAGGATTACCTCAGGCACCGTCGGCAGATACAATGGGGCAAAGATGATCCCGAGGCTCAGGCCGTTCGGCGAGTGGCGAGA
>VAOU01029499.1_pt1 | contig 12196 bp, 13 predicted proteins | sample 3393871 | NCBI WGS metagenome assembly VAOU01 (sample SAMN08290440, study PRJNA428436) | hydrothermal vent metagenome | isolation source: Deep-sea hydrothermal vent chimney | place: Atlantic Ocean: South-mid Altantic Ridge | depth 1820 m m
GCTTACACCAACACCGGGGCAGCGCCGACCCGCTGCGTGTGAAGGGAAATGTACAGCTTAAACTCGGCCTGTTTCTGTCTTGACTCAGGGGTCCACTTTAACCCACAGGTTCTGCTGAGGAGCTCTATTTCTTAAATAGGGCGTCTTTCAATAAATAAAATAGAAACGCGGAGTTAGTATAAAAATAACGTTTCCAAAGTCGTCCCGGCTCTTGCAGTAAGCGATGTAGCCATTCCAGACCAAGGCGCTGCGCCCAGCGTGGCGTACGTTGCACAGTTTCTGCATGAAAATCAAAGGCAGCACCTACTCCGAATAAAATAGCTGGTTTTAATTCTTGCCAGTGCATGGCCATCCATAATTCCTGCTTGGGTGCACCCAAACCCACCCAGACAAAATTCGGTTTGGCTCCACATATACGATTCAGGGAAGCTTCAATCTCCTCATTAGACAGTTCCCGGAAAGGTGGTGATTCTGCGCCAACGATTTCAGCATCAGGGTAATTAAGCTTCACTTTTTCAACTAGTATATCCAGTACTTCCTGAGAACCACCATAGAAATAATGCTTCAGTGGTGGAGATGATGCTACTGATAAAAGCTTAGGGAAAAAATCGGGGCCTGGTGTCTGCTCAATATCTTTGTTACCCTTTATTCTTCCCGCCCAATAGATAGGCTTCCCATCTGGAACACTCAGAAAAGAATCATTAACAATATCTTTGAAAGTAGTATCTTCTCTGGCCATGATAGCGACATGGACATTTGTGAAGCAGACATATCCACCACTATTACGCCTTGATTGGTTTATTACAGCATCCAGCATTTCATCGATTGTAAAGGCGGCTATTTTACAACCTAAAATCGAAAAATTTTTAATATGACTCATAACAAAATGGTCTTACATTCCGCACATCGAAAACCCAATTTCCTGGAAATTATCGAGTGCATGGTTTGGTAGACTTAGCGCCACTTTACTCTTGGAAAGATTTTTCGAATATCAATTAATTCCTTATATTGAATAACCTTCTCCATTATTTTCACTAATACTTCATCTGTCATATAGTGTGGCTCTAGTCCCAACTCAAGCAGCCCGGAATGGGCAGCGTTGTAATAGTGATCCTCCATCTCCTTGCGGGGGTTATCAATTGATTTAATTTTGACATCCAACCCCATACCGTTGCCTGCAAGCTGCACACGCCTTGCCAACTCGTTGACTGAGAATTGCTCGGTAAATTGATTAAGAATCCGCATATCTCCTTTTCCAACGGGGTTGTTCATGGCAAGCTCAACACACTGCAATGTATCTTTAAGATTCAGATAACCACGCGTCTGCCCACCTTTACCATAAACCGTCAGCGGTATGCCTGCGACAGCCTGTACCAGAAAACGATTCACAGCAGTTCCAAAAATATCATCATAGTAGAAGTTTGGAAATAAACGGTCGTCCAGATCAGATTCGACTGTTGATAACCCGTATACAGGACCTTGCATAAGATCGGTTACTCGCAGTCCATAAGTACGCGCATAGAACCAAAGGAGATCAGTATCGAGCACCTTGGTTGTATGGTATAATGTCCCAGCTTGGCGTGGATAGAGAAACTTCTGGCTGCGGCCTTTGTGCTCCACATTCAGCCAACCCTCTTCGATATCAATATTAGGCGTACCATATTCCCCCATAGTTCCCAGCTTAATCATATGGCAGTTAGGCACATGTTCTTTTATTGCCCAAATTAGATTAAAGGTTGCTCCAAGATTATTATCGAAAGTTCTTTTTGCCTCGTCAAAACTACGCATGGAATATGGTCCGCTTGGTTGTTCAGCATAGTGAACTACAGTTTCAGGACCAAAGTCGACGATCAGCTTTTCCAATACCCGGTAGTCAACGCAATCACCAATTTCCACCCGTATTTTTTTACCGCAAAGTGAGTGAAAGATATCTGCCCTGTCATGCAAATTTTTGGTCTGCATCAGTGCCTCGGAACTTGTCTCTTGAGCCATATTACGACGCAGATAATTATCTATGACACACACTTCATGATCCTTGGCCGCCATATCCATAGCTGTCGGCCATCCCAAATAACCATCACCACCCAAAATTAAAACTCTCATTGGGAAACTTCCTCCTTATCTCCTGGCCAATAGCGTTTATCTGGATGCAGCTTCGCTTGTCCATCCAGCTTCAACAGCTTGTTTTTATACAGGAATTCTCTCAACTCTCGATGGCTCAGAACAGTTTCCTTTTCAGAGATATAAGGGTTATCAACCTCTTCAGAAACAAGGCTTTCATAATCATATGAAATATCACGATAAAAACCGCGAAAAGCGGGGAGAACTGAGAAATAATTCTTCAACTCAACTGCACGACGCGTCTCCTCATCACTCATCAGCTCCTCATAAAGCTTTTCTCCGGGTTTGCTACCAATGATATTTATATCAATCTGTTCAGGTTTGTAACCGTAATGCCCAGCAAGCTCATCGATCATGACTTCTGCAAGATCCTTGATCCTGATTACAGGCATCTTGGTAATAAATACTTCCCCCCCCCGCGAAATGACAGCAGAATCAATAACCAACTTTGCGGCTTCTTCAATGCTCATGACAAACCTAGTCATGCCCTCATGGGTAAGGGAAACAGGTCCACCACTGGCGATCTGACGATGAAAAATGGGGATAACCGAACCATTGGATCCAAGAACATTTCCAAATCGGGTCGAAGAAAAAATTGTTCCTCCAGCCTTACAAGCTGCATTTGCAGCAGTCATAAGACGTTCGCCCATCAGCTTGCTGGTACCCATAACATTGGTTGGATTCACTGCTTTATCAGAGCTGGTAAAGATGACCTTTCCCACCTTATTTTCAACAGCGGTATCTATAATATTATTCACACCAAGAATATTTGACTGGACTGCCTCAAGCGGGGACCGTTCGCACAGCACAACATGTTTCAATGCAGCCACATGAAACACAATATCAATATATTTCATCAATCGACGTAATGTTTCACGATCCCGAATATCAGCCATAAAAAACTTTGCTCGTGAATCTTTTAAATATCGCTGATCGGTAAAAAACAGTTCACTCTCATTGTTATCCAAGCCAATAACTTCCATTGGTTCATACTCAGATGACATGAGTAAATTTAACAACTCAGAACCTACAGTACCGCAAACACCCGTTATTAATACTTTTTTATTGCTCAAGAAGCTCACAAAACTTCTCCTTTACGGCTTTTCGCCAAAAACCAGTTGAGTGTTTCCAGCAAACCTTCTTCCAACTTATATTTACTCCTCCAGCCAAGCTTCTTCATCGCTTTACTAGTATCAGAATAATTCCTCAAGACATCACCCTGACGAGGAGCTAAATACCGCACCTCATTCTTCTTTAGGCCTGCTGTTTCCATCACCCGAAGAAGGATTTCAGTTATCTCGCCTACTGTTGTTTCCAAACTTGTTGCAATCTGAAATATCTCCCCTCCAACATCTGGAATCTTGGAAGAAGCATGAATTGCAGCAATCAAATCTTTGATGTAAATAAAATCGCGTGTTTGCCTGCCGTCACCAAAAATTTCCCACACTTCATCACGAAGTGCCTGCTTGATGAATTTTGCGACTATACTGTTTTTATGCCCAGACCCAGGGCCATAAACATTTCCAAAACGCAACACAACAGTCTCAATACCAAAAGTCCTTGAGAATGCGGAGCAATAACCCTCTCCGGCCAACTTACTCGCCCCATAAGGTGATGCAGGATGTGGAGCCAGTTCTTCGTGCAAAGGAGGCTCCTGCTCGCCAACTGGCGCACCACTTGAAGCGAAGATAAAACGTTTCACTTTATTTATTCTCGCGGCTTCAAGATAGTTAAAAGCCCCCATCACATTCGTCACACAATCTGCCCGGGGGTTTTCCACTGATGGCCCTACCCCCGTATTCGCCGCTAAATGAACAATAACATCGACCCCACGAACTACATCAAGAGCCAGTTGTTCATCCAGAATATCAGCAACAATTAACTCTACTCGTGGAAACTGATACTCTGCACCGATATTCCCAAGACTATTTACATTAATTTTCTCATAATCACAAACATCAGCAAGGTCATCGCAACTGCCAACACTCAAATTATCAACAACACGAACCGTATCATTTTTATGAGGTATTATTGATTTGATCAAACTAGATCCGATAAACCCACAACCTCCTGTAATCAACCAGCGCATAAATACCTCTCTCATTCATTGTGCTTTTCAGTAGTAATAAAATCATACTTCCATAAATGGGGTCTTCATCAAATCGGGGATTGTCCCATCTTTTGTTAAACTTCGGAAGGTGGAAAACTCCATGATCATGGATTCTAGGCGACCCTTGCGGTTTCGGGAACCCCTTGTGCCCGGGTATTGAGGGCGGTGACGAGCCAGCGCAGGTCGCGATGACCGCGCACCCGACGAAGCCGCTTCTCCGCGTCGAGCAATGCCGCACTCACCCAGCGCTGGATCCTCACCCCGCCCCGCCAGCGCTTGACGTTGCGGGTGTAGGTCTCGATGGAGCTGTTGAGGCTCTCGCTCAGGTGGGTCGTGCGCAGGGAGCGGTGCAACGCCCCGCTGACCGAGCCGGCGACGGTGAGCATCTCCTCGAGTCCCCCGCGTAGCGAGGCCGCCCCTGGGTGCTTGTACTCCAGCGAGTGGGCCAGCGGTGAGCTGGCGCTCGGCGAGCGCGGCGCGGAGCTCGCCCCAGGCCTCGCGCAGAGCCCAGCGGAATGATCGTGTGCGTGAAATTTATCTGATAACCTCTTCCAGGTAGAGATCCACGCCACCCAGATGGAAGTAGATGGCATTCCGACGTGCGTTTCGCGCGTATTTCTCTCTCCGGGTTTTTTGTGTTTTTCTTTTAAGATCAATCTGTTAACTTAAGACGCTTAACAGTAAGATTAGAGCACAATTCACCGGAGATTTCATCCTCTTTCTTTGCTGTTTTTTACTGCGATCAGTCGGTTAACGTTTCTGGACAGACCTTGTATAAAACTAGACATCATGTTTTGATTTGCCCATCCTTAAGGTTGGCCCATCCTTAAGGTTGCGCGGATACGCTGAGGACGAGCTATACAGTCCCTGATACAGAGCCACATTGAGGAGGGTAGGTCATGGAAGAGTTTAACGGGCAAGCGCCGCGGTGCGAAACGGTTTTGGCGTTGGAGAGGGTTGAGTGGCAGGAGATGCGGGGGAGCTATCCGGCCTACGTCGGGTTGGACGTGCACAAGGAGAGCATCGCGGTGGCGGTGGCGCGTTCGGGGCGAGAGGCGGCGGAGAACTGGGGCGAGATTGCCAATCGACCGAGAAGAGGATCGAGGCGCTGATAGAGCGGTTGAACCGGGCCTTCGGCGGAGAGGTGGTACTTGTGCTATGAGGCGGGTTCGTGCGGCTAGGGGCTGTATCAGGCGCTGTGGGGACTCGGCCACGACTGCCAGGTGGTGGTGCCGTCGCTGATCCAAAAAAAGCCCGGTGAGCGGGTCAAGACCGACCTGCACGCAAGCTGGCGCAGTTGTTGCGCAGTGGGGAGTTCACGGCGGTGTGGGGGCCCAATGAGAAGCAGGAGGCGATGCGCGATCTGACGCGCGCGCGAGGCGACTTCAAGGCCCAGGAGGGTAAGGCACACCAGCAGCTCAATGCCTTTGTGCTGCGCTACGGCCACGCTTGGTCGGTGGGGAAGAGCCGCTGGATGAAGGCCCACTGGGGCTGGCTGGCCTCGCTCACCTTCCCCCACGACTGGCAGCAGGTGGTGCTCCAGGAGTACCTCGATGCGGTGAAGGCAGCAAGCCAGCGGGTGGTCGACATGAGTGCGCAGCTCGAGCGGGTGTTGCCACAGTGGTCGCTCGCCCCGGTGGTCGATTCGCTGGTGGTGTGCACCAAAAACAGGTTCCAACTCATCCCAGGCTGAAATTGAATCCGGTTCATCTTGGCCATCGCCGCTGACTCACTACGTGAGCCTCACGGCAGTGGCTGACTGAAGATGAGCACTAATCAGGTAGTTTGATATAGTTTGATCGAATTTTAAAGTCCATTTGATTGTTGGGGTGATTACTTTAATCCATAATGGTAATTATGAGGAATATAAATTGGATGATAATTCTAATGCTCGTTCATTAGCCATTTTACTGACATGCTTTAATCGGGTGGACTTCTCTACTCAATGCCTAAAGAGAGTTTATCAGCAAGATTCTCTCAATAAAATCCAGTTCGATATTTATCTGGTTGATGATGGAAGTACGGATGGTACATCTGAGAAAATATCGAATCTGTTTCCTGATGTAAAAGTTCTCAAGGGAGAAGGCTCTCTCTATTGGGCAGGTGGTATGAGAAAGGCATTTGGCGAGGCTATTAATTTTGGTTATGATTTTTATTTGTGGCTTAATGATGACACTTTTCTTTATTCGAATGCTTTGAAACAGCTTTTTAGTACATATGATCATATGGCTCATCAGGAAAATGGGCCTGTGATGATTGTTGGTTCAACACTTGATGTTGAGAGAAGAGAACTTTCTTATGGCGGAGTTATTCGATCAGAGGGCGGACATCGGATGAGCTTTACAAGGGTGCTGCCTGGAGAAGAGCCGAAACAGTGCCATACCATCAATGGTAATTGTGTTTTGATTCCCCATCCTGTTGTGCAGCGTGTGGGTAATTTGGATCCATGCTTCTCACACTCTATGGGTGATTTTGACTACGGGTTTAGAGCTGTTCGGCAGGGGTGTACAATTTGGGTCCACCCGGGGTTTGTAGGGACTTGTAGTCTTAATGACGGAGGGGGCGGCTGGTCGGATAGGTCTCTTCCTTTTCGTCAGCGATGGAAAATTTTAATGAGTCCAAAAGGGTTGCCACCCAGAGAGTATTGGTTCTTCGTTCGGCGGCATGCTGGAAGAATATGGTTACTTCATTGGATATGGTTATATGCCAAAGTTTTGGCAAGTTGTTGGAGATGAAAGATGAGTATTCATATGAGGATTAAAGACACTAAGACCGTCTTGTTTATAACACCAGTGGTGAAAAAATTTAGAGTTCCTTTTTTTATTCGGCTACATGAAACGTTATCGAAGCAAAGTGTGAACTTCCGGGTGATTTACAGTGAACCTGGGTCAATGGAAAAAACAAAGGAAGATTCTGCAGATTTGCCTCTTAATGTTGGAAAAAAAGTTACTGCTCGGTCCTATTTTAATGGACGTCTTACTCTCCAGCATGTTCCATTGAAGGAGATTATGGTTGCAAATTTAGTGATTATTGTAAATGCAAATAAGTTTTTAGTTAATTATCCGATTATTGTGTTATCTCGGCTGACCTCTAAGAAGGTCGCGTTTTGGGGGCATGCATATAACCATCAGAGCCGCCATCAGAACCTGAGAGAAAAGTTTAAAGCTTGTTTAGTGAATAGGGTTGATTGGTGGTTTGTCTATTCTCAGCATGAACGCTACTATTTGATTGGTCAGAAAATGCCTGAATCATCCATTACAGTGATAGAAAATGCAATTGATACCACTGAGTTTCATTCGCAGATTCAATCTCTTGAACCGAAACAAATATGGGAAATGAGGAATAGATTTGGAATTAATTCAGATAATATCGTTGGCCTCTATTGCGGGTCACTCTATGAAAGAAAGGAAATCCCTTTCCTCCTGGATGTAGTAAAGAAAATTAAAAAAATAATTCCCGCTTTTGTGCTGCTTGTCGTAGGCTCTGGTCCGGATTCAGATTTGATGTCTCAATATGCTGAGAAGTATCCATGGGTCAAATATAGGGGGGCTATGTTCGGTATTGGAAAAGCAGTCGCTTACCGCATAGCTGATATCGTACTGAATCCGGGGCTTGTAGGTTTAGGGATTTTAGATTGCTTCGCTGCAGGGCTTCCTTTTGTTACATCAAATATTGATTTTCATTGTCCGGAGATAGAGTATCTAGAACATGGTCCGGAGATAGAGTATCTAGAACATGGTGTTAACGGCTTAATGTTGCCTTTTGATGTGGAGTATTTTTCGCAACAAGTCGCCAATTTGATTCTTGATGAAGACGCTTTGAATAAGTTGAAACGGGGGGCAATGATAACAGCTGGTAGGGTCACATTGGAAAATATGGTTGACAATGTAAGTCGCGGTGTTGTTTCTGCAATATCCGTATCATAGGGCTTAATCTGGAGAAATTTGATTTATGATTTCTGAATTTTGTTGTGAAACAGACAATGATTATTGTCAGCATAACTGCTTTGAAGAGTATTTTGTTGAAGGTGAAACCAACTTTAAACGATGTCCCACATGTGATTTGGTATTTCGCAACCCTTTCCCTTCCGCGTCAGAGTTGCATAGAATCTATGATGATTTGTATGTTGAGCAAAACATTAAAGCGGGAAAAACAAATCAAGAGACCAACCCATACACTGTAGATGTATATGCTGATTATTTAGTTAAGCATATTATAAAAAGATCACAGCGAGTTCTTGATTTTGGCGCTGGGTCAGGCGCATTGGTCCAAGCGCTTCGTAAGCGTGGTGTCAATTGTGATGGATTCGAGATATCTATGGGAGCCAGGGAATTTTCTGAGAAAAAAAGGGGGATAATATTACTGCCTGATTTAGAGATTGCTTCTCAAAATAGTTATGACGTAGTGTTGATGATTGAAGTGATTGAACACCTCTCAGAGCCATGGAAAGATTTATTGTCTATTCGGGGCATGTTGACGGACAGTGGGCGCATTTTTGTGACTACGCCCAACAGAGAGAGCTTGAGAGCGTACAAAGAGAAAGGCTATTGGCGTGAAGCGACAAAGAGGTTCCATCTTATTCTTTTTAATTTTTTGAGTTTAAGGCGCGTTCTTATCTTCTCCGGCTTTAAAAATGTAAAGAAAGTTCGATTTAGTCCGATTCAAAAATACGGAATAAATTCTTTTCTCTTGGGCCGGTTTCTACAGGCTATGGGGGGTTACGGAACCTTATGTGTGGTGGCGACTTTGACTAAAAGAGGGATGAATCATAGTGGGGCAATACATTTCCTACTGAACATTGCTAGAGCTTATAAATATTTCATTAGCCCGATCTCATTTTTAGCGAGAAGGTTTGTATATCGCTCGAATAAAGATGGACTATTATATGGAGAATTAAATGTTTGTGCAGACTTAGGTTCTGGTGTAGCTCCGTACAAGTCTGAGATAATAAAACGATTAGGTATCAGGGACTATGTGTCGCTGGATATTTCTCCCAGTGATAATACGGATGTTATTGCGGACGCAAGATTTATTCCTCTCCAAAAAAGTTGTCTGGATATTCTGGTTAGTTTTGATGTGCTACAGCACATTTCTAATGTTGCCTTAGTCTTGGATGAGGCATCGCGGGTTATAAGGCCGGGTGGTTATGTTTTGTTCACCTTTCCATTTCTGTATGCTGAATGTGATGTCTGTGATTACTATCGTTGGACAAAAGAAGGCATGGAAGATGAGTTAAGGAGAAGAGGTTTTGAAATTATTAGGTCTGAGAAGCGAGGAGGGTACCTTTTTGCGGTTTTATGTATGATCCAATGGGCGATTCAACATATAATTCCAGGTGGGCGTAGCAGTTGGCGCACGCAGCGGTCATGGATTATGGCGTTGCGTTATATTCTTGTTTCTTTGCTTACACTACCTGTGATTGTCATTTCTTGGCTTGCCCTTATGTTGGATTATCTCCTTCCTGAAAGTGGATATTACATGGGAGGGATAGTCTTGGCCCGTAAATCCGGGACTTTGGTGTGAAGATTATTACATCATGGGATGATGGGCATCCTGTGGATTTGCGACTGGCCGAACTGCTTGATAGATATAAGCTTAAGGGGACATTTTTTATCCCTTTGCACAACGTGGAAGATCGACCGGTGATGGATTATAAGGCCCTCCATGATTTGGATTGGAAATTTGAAATAGGGAGCCATACTCAGGATCATTGTTATCTTGACTCCATGGACTTCAAGACTGCTTCCAACCAGATTTATGAAGGCAAAACTATGCTCGAAGACATCCTTGGGCATGAGGTTCCCGGTTTTGCTTACCCGGGAGGAAAATATAATCGGGAGCTAATATCACTTCTTCCTAATTTAGGGATTGAGTACGCCAGAACGATAGAAAATCTATGCGATAGCTTAGGGGAATCTCAATTTCGAATTCCAACAACAATTCAGTTTCACCCCCATTTTCCCACGGTTTTTATAAAAAACTTCTTTCGATATAATGGACGCATAAGAAAAGCTTTTGCTTTTTATAAGGTGCTCTCAGTAATTTCTTTTTCTGATCGTTTGATGGCTATGGCCGATTGGTGTGGAAAAAACAACGCTGTTTTCCATTTGTGGGGGCATAGTTGGGAGATTGAGGAACTTGGCTTATGGGATGAGTTGACAGCTTTCTTCGAATATCTTAATTCGCTTGAAGGGGATCCTCTTACAATTCATGAAGCTCTTTATTCGAACGGACCGTAAAAACCACTGTGATAATGAATAAAACATTATTGATTGTGACGCCAATTTTTCCACCCGCGCCGGGTGGCGCAAGCACTTATTATAATCTTCTTGCTCGAGGCCTGATCGGTTCAAATAAAATTATTCAATGTGTTGTTATCTTGACAGAGCGCATGCCTGGTCTGTCAAGACGTGAAATATTGATGGGTGGCAGGTTGGTTGTTTTACGTTTGTTCCCGCACCGGGCTGGAGGCAAACGTGAACCATGGATGCAATATGTGAAATATGCGCTGCAAAATGTCCAGTATTTTTTCCTGGGGAAAATATTAAAGAAGTATAAAGTTGATTTTGTTTTGATGCATACGGGATTTTATAATTTTCCTAATCTAATGTGGTTGGCCGTATTTCTAAATAAGAAAAAGGACCATTGCAAATGGGTGGCTGATATGCGCGATTGGCTTTTGCCACCACACCGGTTGAAACAATTGGATCCATATGATGCTATCATCGCCTGTTCGGAGAACATTATAGGCCATTTGGAACATCGCATTCAATTACTGAGACGTTGCAATCTTATTCCTGTGATTGCTGACCCGGCCATTTTCCCCGATGCAAAGAAGAGCAAAGGTATTCTCGAGAAGTATGGCCTTAAGGGGAAGAAGTATCTGGCATTCATTGGTCTGATAAAAAAGCAAAAAGGTTTGGATTTGTTGTATGAGTCCTTTTTGGAGCTGACGCGAAGTCAGCCTGATTTGTACTTGGTGCTTGTCGGAAGTTTAAAAGAAGGTGTTGAGTATTTACACAAGCTTACTAAGCATCCAAATATTTATTATTTAGGCCCTTTGCCGCACGGTGCTACTCTAACTATAGTGGCAAATGCCACTTTATGTGTGAATTTATCTCCCGCAGAAGGGATGCCTAGAAGCAGCTTGGAGGCACTAGCATTAGGTGTACAAGTGGCATTACCACCTAATATTCCGGAATTCATGAAGCATTGTCCAGAGTATGTGATATCAGAAAGCCATCCCAAAGCTGTTGCTGGACACTTTAGCCGATTATTAGAATCTAATAAGAAGCCATGCTACCCTTTGATAAATCATGATCTTGAAGGTGTGTTGACAAGATATTTGGATATTTTTGAGGCATTAAGAAAAGAATGAACTCAAGTGCTTCCCCTCTCAATCGACAAGCAGTGGCGGTCGTGTTGGAAGTGGCGGTCCACCTCACGGGCAATGGGTGGTTGCGGTTCCGGCTGGTGGGTGACGGGGCGGCGCGGGCGGAGCCGGAGCGCTGGGCCGGGGGCTTGGGCTGCGCAACACAACGTCCGGTTTCTACCAGTGCAGACCGCCGAATGGCTGGGGGAGATGCTGGCGGCCGACGACATTCACCTTGTCGTGCAGCGACGCGAGGCGGCCGATTTGGATGCCCTCGAAGCTCGGCAACATTCTTACCGTTGGTCGGCCGAGCGTGTCACGGCAGATCCGGAGACTGAGCTCGCCGGGAGCGGTTTGGGCCTCGTCCCCTGGGCGCCTGGCGACGGACGGGGCCGCACTGGCACAGTCATCAGCCGGCTCGCGCACGATGCCGGGCTGAGGGAAGCCGCCGGCCAGCGTGCGCGGGCCTACGCCGAGCGTTACCTGAACTGCGACCGGATCCCTGGTGACTTCGAAGAACGCCTCGCTGAATTGGTACAGGTGCGAAAGCCACACGGAGGCGGTGGGTAATTCGCCTTCGGTGGTGCTGCGGA
>VAOU01035217.1_pt1 | contig 12181 bp, 17 predicted proteins | sample 3393871 | NCBI WGS metagenome assembly VAOU01 (sample SAMN08290440, study PRJNA428436) | hydrothermal vent metagenome | isolation source: Deep-sea hydrothermal vent chimney | place: Atlantic Ocean: South-mid Altantic Ridge | depth 1820 m m
GTGTAATTTAAATAAAATCTGGATAATTACATGAATACAGTAAATTCAAATCAGGGTGTTGAAAATACGAGTGAAATTCGTGTTTTTCTACAGCCTCGTTATGCGTAAAATAAATTACGGAGAATAAATTGAATATCAAAATATTAGGTGCTGGTGTCGGTGGTTTGGTTACTGCAATCGCATTGAAAGAAAAAGGTTTTGATGTGGATATTTATGAACGTCATAAAAACAGAAGTGATATAGGTGCAGGCATTGTTTGCTGGCCTAATGCTTCTTTTGTGTTGAAAGAGCTTGGAATGATTGATGACATAGCTCTCCTTTCGGGAACGCCGGTAAAGATGCGGCGCTTTTCTAAAAATGGCGATGATTTAGGGTCGCTAAATATCGCTCAACTAGATGAAAAAATGGGAAACCCAAGCTTTTCTATACTTCGTAAGGATTTAATGGCAATTTTAGAGTCACGTTTAATCGAATGTGGCATTGAAGTACAGTACGGAAAAAGAATAGAAAAATTAGTTTCATCTCAATCGGGATCAACCAGTATTCATTTTGAAAATGGGACTGTTGACATTGCTGATATAATTATTGGTGCTGATGGTCGGATGGCATCGGTGGCGAGAGAATTTGTAAATGGTTGCAACAAGCCGGTATTTCAAAAGTTTATTAACTGGATAGGAGTTTATGAAGAAAAAACACCTGTTTTCTCAGATATTGAAGTAAGTGACTATTGGGGGGTAGGAGATCGATTTGGAATTGTTCCTATATCTTCCACAAAAGCTTATTGGGCAGGTGGAGTAGCTGCCCAAAAAATTGAAAAAAAGAACCCACTTAATTATAAACCTGATTTATTAGCATTATTTAAAGGTTGGCCAGCACCAATAGAGACTATTATTAACAAAACACCGATGGAAAATATCAACAAAATTTATGTTCACGATCACAACCCAATTAAAACGTGGCATCGTGACAATGTTTTCCTCATTGGAGATGCTGCTCATGCTCCATTACCTACTTCAGGTCAAGGGGCTTGCCAAGCGATAGAAGATGCATGGCATTTGGCTAGTTTGCTCAGAGATCATGAAGGTAGTATTGATTCAGTATTTCAGGAATTCACAAAAATGCGATTTTCTAAAACAACCAATATCACAATGGGCGCACGTCAATTTGCATCATCGTTATTTCACGCAAATGAAAACGAATGTGAAATAAGGAATGATAATAGTAAAAAGACAGATTATAGTCTTGTTGTAAATGGTATGGCTCAAGGATGGTCAAGTGGACTGCCAATATACGCATAACAAGACGCATCAAGACTGACCCAGTAAAGCGTGCCCTCAAGCCATATGGAAAATCGCATCACGAAAGCTAGATCAGATTGATTCAGTTGAGTCATTAAATGAGTTGAAGGTACCACCAGGAAATCGTCTGGAGCCCTTATCAGGGAGTAGGAAGGGTCAGTATAGTATCCGAATTAACGATCAATTTCGTATCTGCTTTCAGTGGGGCAAATCTGGCCCTGAAAAAGTAGAGATAACCGATTATCACTGAGGTGTATTATGATTCACATACCAACCAATAGAGTGCCAACCCACCCTGGCGAAATGCTTGTGGAGGAATTTTTAAATCCTATGCAAATCACTCAGCGTGAATTGGCCACTGCAATACATGTTCCCTACCAAAGGGTAAATGAACTCGTCAATCAAAAGCGAGGCGTAACACCTAGTACGGCATTGCGCCTTGCCAGATTCTTTGGCGTGTCTGCAGATTTTTGGCTTAACTTACAAATGAGATGGGATCTATATAAAGCCCAGAATTCTGAAAGTGTTGAGCTAGATGCTATACAAGATTTTCACCACCTACAGAAAATGGCATAACAAATCGTTCCAGCGGACGATACAAATTTTGGTTCTTTTGTGCATTCCGCTGCGCTACATTATTGCACAAAAAAACCAAAATTAGCATCGCCGCTGAACTATAACGTTATGTGTTTCATGAATAACTGGTGTTAATTTATGATGTCACTAGTAAGAATATATTTAACGTCTTTTAAAAACAGAGTCGAAGATGAGGGTGCAATGAAAAACTATATTAGTTTACTGGCGATATTCTTTTTGGTGTCCGTTGTATTGACCTTGATAACTATACCAGAAGATGATAGTCACAGAGACTGGCTTGTAAAAAGTAAAATGGATTTACGAATTTTAGAGAACGCAGTGATATTGTTTAAGTTAGATAATTTACGAATTCCTAGCAAAATTGAAGGACTTGATATTTTAACGGGATTACATAAAGAAACAACCTTACTGAATTCGAGAAAATATATTGATATACTTCCGAAAGATGTGTGGGGCAACAAGTATATGCACCGAACGGATAGAGGCCAGTTTTATATATATTCTGTTGGGCCAGATGGCGTAGATGGTCGAGGCATGGGGGACGATGTTGAATTGAGGAATGACAATTATGATTGCCATTTATACAATGATTGCAACGCAATTAAAGACTATACACATAGGATATTCTCCGTTTTAGTGTTATTTTCACTTTCACTTATAGTTATAATTCTGGTAATGAAGCACAATACGTATGTGAAATTTGCAGCGATTGCCGCTTTCTTATTTGGATTTTTCTTTTTGAGTGAAAAATATCCAGATGTGTCTATATTTATTATATTGATTGGGTCAATCGTACTCGGAGCAGCACAAATTCTTGTATTTGGTCATCTAGTGGATGACATATCGGATGATAAAGGAAACATAAAGGAGGATCCGCCAAAAAAAACTCCATCCGATTAAATTTTGAAATCAAATATACATAACAAAAAATTCAACCTGACCCATAACAAATCGCGCCGCATGTGGTGCGCTGCGCGCACTTTACCACAAGCAACACGCTGTGTTACGGTCAGGTTAACTAGACGTTATGCCCTAGAAATATTGACATACTAAAGATAGTATATATACTATAGGGTATGTGGGTGATATATGAGCATAGAAGACTGTCTAAACAATTGAAATCATTACCAATAGATATCCTTAAAAAATATGAGAAGTGGAAAGATATTGTTTCGATATCCGGGCCCAAAGGATTAAGGCTTATTAAAGGGTTTCATGACGAATCACTTAGAGGCGAAATGCAAGGCCATCGTTCATCACGTCTTGGTGTTAAATATCGGGTAATTTATAAAGTAAGAGAGTCGGAAATTATGGTGCAAGTCGTTAATTTAACTGCACATGATTATAGGAAGAAATGATATGAATAATTATCATAAAGCTAAAAAGCAAGTAAGTATATCCGTTGGCGAGTCCGTAAAGATAATTAGGGAATTGCAGGAGTTAAGTCAGAATCAACTTGCTGATCTAACAAATATACCCCAATCAACGATATCTGCCATTGAAAATGACAGAGTAAAGTTGGGTGTTGAACGTGCAAAGGTCTTAGCAAGTGCATTAAATTGCCATCCAGCAGTGTTGGTCTTCCCTGGTTGGCAGCTTGATCATAAGTCTGCGGCATAACAAGCGACTGTGATGTCAACACCCCGAAATACTAATCAACTTCGCCGGAATACGCAGGTTATCAAAAACGTTAGAAGGCCATGAAAGCGAAATCACACAAGATCATTAATATAAGTCTTGCAACAGTTGGTATTGTATTCGCTATTGTATGTCTTAGCTACTTTCGTGCAGATAACCTTGTAAAAGGGATATTAGTGTCAATTTGGTTGCTGGCACCCCCAGTTTACTTCTTCGTAGAGTGGGTTTTCCTCTATAAGGAAAGTGAGGAATACCCGCTTGAGAATTTTCAATATTCACAAAAACTTGCACGGGACATATGGCTAGCTGTATCCGTCATTTTGATAGCTTTATATTTTAATGAGTTCAAATTCATGTAAACCTCCTATCAAGCGGGTCAAGCACGACGCGCGAAAGGCGCGCGCGTCTTACCCTAGTCGATGAGGCTGTAGAAAAACCTGTGGATAACTTTTGCTTAAGGATTTTTGGCGTACGCGCATAAACAGCCACGTCATTGCTTAACGTACAGCGATCTGATCCAGATTAATAACCCCTGGCAACAACCCTGTAGTGTTGGTTTTCGGTGACAAGTTGTTTGTTTTTTTCGGTTAGATAATCGGCTGCTTTTGATTGATTAAGCACTAATGCTTTTAAAGCATTAATATCATCGGGAAGCTTATCAGGCAGGTTTTGCATGCCGGATAGTATAACAAAAATAGACTGTTTTTACTTACAAAACGGTCGAATAATTTATGTTTTGTGGGCTTGCATACGCATGATATCGTAGCCATCAAGTAACCAGTTTAGCTGCTGCCCGGTTAAGGTAATGACTTCGTTATCCGCTTTACGTGGCCATTTGAATTTATCTTTTTCCAGGAATACAGGTCTATAATGTCAAAACCTTCTGACAGGGCAAAGGCCTTCATGCTTTTACCGGATGCGCCACAAGCCTTGAGCTTTTCAAGCCTATCGCTTTGTTGTAATGTTAATTTATGTTCCGGTGTATTGGTCATGTTCCTGCCCTCTATTTTAGTGAAGGAACAGGGTGTAGAATTTACTTTCAGGTGTATAGGGTGGGGTTTATTTGGCGCTTACTTTTTGGCGTGGAGAGTAGCATCAAATAAAAATGGCAGTAATAAACAGACTCAGAACTCACGTAGGAGCACGTTTTTTGGGTTAAAATCTAAACAAAAGATATGCTGTAAGTTTTTCTACAGTCTCGTTAGCCTTTTGAAAAATGAGCATCCATCTTATCAAGTAACTCTAGCCCTCTATCGACATTACCTGTAGCAGCCAAAGCACGAAAACGAGTTTCACTATCAAATTCAGCGAGTGCCTGAGTTGAAAGTTCTTCTATTAATTTATTAACACTTAAGTGCCTATGACTTGCCAGTGCTTTTAAGCGGCTATGCTTATCATCAGGCATCCGTACAGTTAAAGTAGCCATACTAATTACCTCTCAAGAAAGTTTCAGATTTCACTATTTTCAATTCAGGAAATTTTAATTCCGCAGTTACTAAATCACGAATGTTATTAGTAATAATAACACTTGCGTTTCCTGCAATAGCAAGTTCTATTAAAAAATTGTCACCTTCATCTATTATATTAGGTCGCCACAAGTAATATATCGGTACCCAGGTACAAACACTGTAAAAAGAATTCAATAACTCCCTTATTTCACTTTCCTGTAATGGGCATTTTCTTAAAATGTTATTACGCTTGCTGACATCTTCATATTCATGAAATAATGCATTACTAATCAGAGGTTTATAGTCACCGTGCAAACAGCCTCTTATAATTTCTCTGCTTGGGCCTCTTACCCCAATCAGCGCACTAATAAGAGTACTCGTATCTATTACTATAGGTTTATCCATGTCTAAATGATAGCATATATGACATCACGATCAATTAGAGGCTAACAATAAGTTGCACGCAGACCCAAAAAATTACGCACCTTTTGTGGCGCTTCGCTATAATGCCACAAAAGCCTCGTAATTTTTCGGTTTGGTGAACTAGGCGTTATGTGTCAGGTATCATTACCATAAGGAAGATTAATGTTTATTGAAATAATACTGCCAATAGCATCACCCTTAATTAGTTTACTCGCGCTATATATTGCCCTCTCAACTCGGCGAGAAAGCGTGCGTGCAACTCGCAATATCACTCATTACGGCACTGTAGCACAAGCAGATAGCATGTTGGCTGGCAATAGCAAACTCTTGCGTTTTCATGGTATTGATCCTGATACGATAGATGAAGAATATGGTGTCGACTCAACCGACCTATCCTATTTGGCTCTATCATTTAATGCAGGATCTATTTCTAACTTGCTATCTAAGGATGGAGATAAGGAACCATTTAAGGAGGGGGAGTATCGGTATGATATATTGAAGAACGAATCTACTCAAAAGGCTTTTCCCTTAATACAAAAGTTATTTGATTCAAAGAATCATTATATGGCTCGATGCGAGAAAACAATTCAATTGATTAAAAACAACAGGAGCTAATCATACAAATGGCAGAATCACATAACAAGTTAATTAACTTCGCACGCAAAAGACGCTCGCCCGACAGGCAAAACACCGGAAATGAGTGATTGAATTTTAGTGGGACAAGATCAAGGCCGAATCGAATGAAAAGAAACACGATGTCAGCTTTTCTGAAGCCAGCACAATATTCGGCGACCCGTTAGAAATGACGATAGAAGGCCCAAAACGTTCATCAGGCGAATACAGGTTTCTGAGTATTGGAAGGTCAAACGCAGGAAATCTACTTGTCGTATCCTAAACTGAAAGAGCGCAAAGCGTTATACCTTAAAAAACACTCAAATAGGAACACTTGCAAACAGCCACAATAAGGGCTATATTTAGACCTATATTTAGGTTTTAATTAAAGGCGGGCTCAGGCCATGAAACAAGTACTTTCAAGTTGTTCTGCAAGTATTTCAGAACTAAAGAAAAACCCTACAGCTCTGTTAAATGAAGCTGAAGGTTCTCCGATCGCTATTCTTAACCATAATGTACCTGCTGCCTATCTAATCCCAGCAGAAACATATGAATGGCTCATGGACAAATTAGAAGATTCTGAGTTGGCGCAAATAGTCGCCGACCGTGCCAATGAAAAGAAAAAAGCAATCGAAGTAGATATAGGTGAGTTATAAACTCAAATTTTTACCCAGTGCATTAAAAGAATGGAAAAAATTAGCGCCTCCCATTCAAAAACAATTTAAAAACAAACTGAAAGAAAGAATGCAAAACCCACGTAATAAAGCTAGCCAGTTACGTGGGTTTAAAGATGTTTATAAAATCAAACTACGCTCGGTTGGTTATCGTTTAGTTTATGAAGTTAATGACAAAGAAATCGTTATATACATAATTGCCGTTGGTAAGAGAGAGCGTGGATTAGTTTACAGTATGGCTGAAACACGAAAATAGGTATAACAAGAGACTTCAAATGACTTCCCCATAATCTTGATACGATTCAACTCCATTGTACGCATGCCCATCACCTGCCGACGTCTGGATATCAACCCTTTGATAGATATTAAGTTTTTACTCTTCTGAGGGGTGATCACCGGTTGAACTATTTCGCCAAACTCTGCGATATGCGCCGCGTCAATTTTATCCGTTTTGGCGAGCAAACCAATCGCCCCTGCATACCGCCTGACGGCTAATGGCTAATGGCTTAACAATACAGACGGGTAGTTTCCTGTTATGAGCCGCCTCTGCGAGCAAGAACTCATATCGGCCTGTAGCTTCCATGACCAATCGCTCAACCTGATAATGAGATAAGCGTTTTAGAATACGCTTAATACCTTCTATAGTGTTGTCATCCTGCCAATGAATCGATTTCTCATGAATGCAGACATCCAGGAAGAATTTTCCAACATAAACTCAATCAGAAAGAATCAGTAATTACAGGAACTGGATTAATTATGTTGCTATCAGTTGCATTAACATTTTTTATAAAAGTAGTTTGGTTAGCCAATACCATATAACAAATGCATATTCTGGCGCAAGGTGATCAACTTGGCCGGAATACGCAGAGTCCAATAAAGGCTTAAACAGATATAGCCTGCGGGGTAAAAAGAAAGTCCAGGGACAATGACAGTTGTGTTGTCTGATACACAATATAGAGAAGTTAAAGAATTATGGGCAGATGATTACATAAAGGGCGGAATGATACCGGCTATTGACTTGAATAACCGATAATATCAATATGCCCCTATGGGATGAAATTAAACTACAGAGAACACGCTTTATGTTAGATAGTCTTATTAAGAATGAACACGCCGGATCATTTTCAAGACGGCAGCAACTATTTTTCAGATATACATTTTTTGTGCTAATTGATCTTACAGTGATTAATCTATTCAATGAATATTGGGGAAATGTATTTATAGAAAGCTTTTCAATTTCATTAATGGTTGCATTACTGCTTCAAGTTTTGTTGCAGCTAACAATAGCAGTTGAGCATCGTGTCGCAAACTTCTTTAAGGAAAAGACAACTTTAAAAGCTAAAATTCTTCGCGCACTATCAACGTGGGCCATACTTTTCAGCTCAAAGCTGATAATTTTAGAGGCAATAAACATATCCTTTGGTAATGGTGTTGTATTCAACGGCCCAATCCATGGCCTAGTTGCATTCATTATCGTCGTTATTGCAATAATTATTGCTGAACAAATATTGTCATGGATACATCAATCACTGGCATAACGTCTAACAAATCCTTCCGGCAGATGCGATGGTTCCTACGGTTCAGTAAATTGCCTGATACATAGGTACATAATATAGCCGAAGCTACTTTGTATCCATCCGTTTATGCTATCACGTTAGAATAGCCGGGCCTAAATGCAAAATTGTTCTAGTTGCTGCATCAGATGCAAACATATACTATTAACATACTGAAATTAATTCCAACTAAAGATGCTGGGTATTTATGCGCACACATCAATTCAGCTAGCATGCCCTTATAGCATCCACCCAAGCCATTAAACCTGGATGAAAATTACATAAAATGAGTGGTCTTTTATCCTTAGCTGCATTACTGCTTGTAACAGGGTGTGCATCAGCGCCCATGTACACTACCAATAAATCGCCGGAAACCGGTTACGCATTGGTATACATATACTGGTTGCACGAAGCAACAATCACATCGTTTACACCAGGAATTATAATCAATAATACCCCATATCAACGCATAGGTAATGGAAGGTATATATATTCGTATTTAAGAGAGGGACGGTACGCGCTAGGATTGCAATATGGTCTGAAAAGATTATCCGGCGAATTTAAATTTAACAGCGGTGGTACATATTTTATAAAAGTGTCTGCAGGCATCAGGCCAGTTGGCCTTTCTTATACGCTAATGAATTTCACGATGAAAGTTGTCGATTCAAAAACAGGTCGCCAGGAAATTAAAAATACAACTTTAATGGGCGAGCTGGAACTATAATATTTTCAATCAATTTCCTGTAAGAATTCATTTCAGATGGCTCTATTTATAATAATTCAGGGGCCTGATTTTCAATAAACCTTCAACTTCCGTATAATATCTATGGCAATATAAGCAGGAAACTCTTAATCATCACAGTATCAGGACGGGGTGTTTACACAACAAGCTAACTCACCTATCATATAAATCTAACTCTATGCTATTCAGTAACATAACAGTCTCATAATATACATGATATTCACAGGCGAGTTAATGAATAACTTCGATGAAATATGCAGCTTCCTGGAATGTCTCGGTGATGCAATCATCATTGTCGATAAATCGTCAAATATCCTTTTTGCTAACCGTGTCTGTATTGATCTATTTGGTTATCAGGGTAGTGATATGCGTGATTTGTGTATTACTGATCTCATGGGAAAATCAGTTCAACCTAAACATCCAGACTTGGTAAGCCGGTTTATCGAATCCAGGGCACGTGCAAGAACCATGATGGCCCGTGCATCCATGCCCTGTGTTAACGCTTCAGGGGCACCGTTCAATGCTCGTATCTCGATTGCAACAGTAACAATTCATAATCAACCATACGGTATTGCAACCATCCAGGATTTCACTTCGCTACAGAAAGAAATTGAGCACCTTGAAATAACATCCCATCAGGATATCCTCACTGGTTTATACAATCGTCGTTACTTGCAGCAAGTTACGGAAGAAAACAGCAGAATCCTCAATACCTGGCCAATTATAGGGGTTATTTATATAGATCTTGATGACTTTAAACCTGTAAATGACAACTATGGGCATGAGGTGGGTGATGCTATTCTGAAGGCCGTTTCATATAAAATAAAAGGCTGTGTCCGCTATGATGATATTGTATTTAGATTAGGTGGGGACGAGTTTTTAATACTTCTGAATTTGACTAATATCTCTGACAAACGAGAAACCTTAAAGACAATATGTAAAAAAATGCATCTTGAGGTTTCCAGGCCAATTAAAACGCATGAGCATGAAATAATGATAGGCCTGAGTGCTGGCTGTGCCCTATACCCTGAAAACGGGGGCAGTCTTACTGAGCTAATAAATCTGGCAGACAGGGCAATGTATACATCCAAAGAATCAGGTGAAATGGTAACCTTTACCAAATAAAAAAACTGGCTAGAACTTCTCTTCAATCACACGATTTCGACCTTCATTCTTAGCCTTGTACAAAACACTGTCAACGCGCCGGAACAACTCACTCATATCAATGCCTTTCAGGTTTTCCATACTGACCAGCCCGATGCTAACGGTAACCGGTAATTCGTTGCTGTCATACTTAAAAGACTCTGTCCGAAACTTTTGCAACAAGTCGTCAGCACGCTTATGTCCTATTTCACTGCCACAGGACATCAGCACCAGGAACTCATCACCTGCATAACGGGCCGCCAGATCTCCATGGCGTACATAGGCACTCAAAATGCCGGCAACCTGTACCAACACACTGTCTCCGGTGGCATGTCCGTAGGTATCGTTTACATGCTTGAAGTTATCAACGTCTATTAACATCAGACACAGAAACTGGTCTTCCAGTCGCCTGCATTGCAGAGCGTTTGTCATATGTTGCTCAAACGCACGTCGGTTTGGTAGTTTTGTAAGATAATCAACCGATGCAATGTGCTCGAGGTTGGTATTAGCCTCTTTCAGTCTTTTGGTTGCATCATTCACCCGTTTCTGCAAACCCCTGTTCAACGACAATATCTGCATACGTGATAGCTGCAAGCCACTTACCAGCTCATCAAACGAGTGATTCATTTCATTAATTTCACGTGGTGCTCGCCCGGGTAGGTCTGGCCAGTTGCCCTCTATACCATGTTCAATCATATCCTTGGCCGTGTTGTTCAGCCGCTTCAACGGTGTTGTTATCCAGCGCGTTAAAGCCACTCCCAGCGCAATCGCAAGTACCAGCCCAAACATGCCCCAACCCAGTTGCACCATCAGCATGTGATTGATGATACGTTGCAGCTCAGGCTTGGGCTGTGGCACCATGATGCCCCAGTTTAACTCTGGCACAGAGGCATAACCGGCAACCATATTGGCCTTGATAAATGGTGAGTAGAATTCAGTAACACCGGTCTTGCCACTAATCATATTTTTAACAATGGGCCAATCAGACAGATCGCGCATTTCTTTCATCCACGCTGGATTGGGGTGTGCTATCACGCGTCCAAATTTATCCACGATCGCTGAATGCCCCATTTTACCGAATTTAATTTTCTTGCGCAGTTTCTCAATCAGGTCAATGCGCAGCTCACCCAGTAGCACATACATCATCTTCCCTTCACGGTTACGTACCGGCTGGGAAATAATCAATGTCGGCTCACCGTTGAGCGGACTGGCCTTGATCCCGGATACGATCCACTTACCCTTGTTACGCGTAAACAAAAAACACTTCTCACTGGCAAACAGGGTGCTGCTTTCCGACAGACTGGCAATCTTGTCGGTACTGACCCGGGTACGACCTTGCATATCAACCACAGTAATTGAGCGTAAGCCATCGTCACGGGTAAGCAATTTATTCAGGAACTCACGCTGCTCCTTACTCCAGTCTTCAAGACTGACCTGCTGCTGTTCCAGGTTGTATTCTATAAAGTCAGATATCATGCCCAGCGTGACATGCTGGTCGTTAATATACACCGACAGCGGTGCCGCCAGATTCTGGGCCAGTAACTGGTGTTTTTCACGAATTTCACGCCAGGAATTTTCCCAGGCCATATCGTACAACTTGTATCCCAGGATGCTAAGCGGTAGCGCAGTAACCAGAACCATAGCCATTAGCATTAACCGGCTTACCGGCATTGAACGCGATTGGGTGGTTTTCGGCTGTGTAGCTTGCTCGGACATAAATCCGACGTCTCCTTTAAATTACGGTATTGTCTGGTTACCCGTGCTATATCGGCTAATACCATTATTTCTTTAAGGTATTAAATTAACATATTTGGTTTTTTGCAAAGCCCAGTATAAACAGTATGTTACTAAATAATCAGTCGGTATGACCTGTGCTGGCAGATAATATATTATAGACGCGCAAACAGGCACAGGATGATTTTCGTGCCGGTTCTACTTTTTCTTTTTTAAAGAGGTACTTATGTCACAAATCCTGATTATTGGTGGTGGCGGCAGAGAGCACGCCCTGGCATGGAAATGCACCCGCTCAGACTCAGTGTCGCAAGTATTTGTA
>VAOU01100463.1_pt1 | contig 12134 bp, 8 predicted proteins | sample 3393871 | NCBI WGS metagenome assembly VAOU01 (sample SAMN08290440, study PRJNA428436) | hydrothermal vent metagenome | isolation source: Deep-sea hydrothermal vent chimney | place: Atlantic Ocean: South-mid Altantic Ridge | depth 1820 m m
AGTGGGGCGAATATTGCCGGCCAGAATGTCTTTTTCTCAATAGGTTTTCTGTTCTCGGACAGCCTACTGGGTTGTAGAATCACGCCGCAGATTTATACAATAATCAATCAAACCTTCCGTGGATGCATCATGGTGTTGTGATTTCACCTGAGAAAATAATTGTGCAGCAATGGGTTTCGCTAACTGCTTGCCGAGTTCAACCCCCCATTGATCAAAAGCATTGATATTCCAGATCACACTCTGGACATAAATTTTGTGCTCATATAACGCAATAAGAGCACCGAGTGTTGCAGGATTCAATTCCTTGAACACGATTGTATTACTCGGCCGGTTGCCAGGAAAAACTTTGTGTGGCAGCAGCGTCTTCTTGCGTTTAGGTGAAAGCGGGCTGACTGATAGCTCCTGTGTCACTATAGCGGCCGTCTTACCACACATCAGGGCCTCCGCTTGAGCCAGGCAGTTGGCGATCAGGATTTCGTGATGTGAACCTAAAGGATTGAGACTACAGGCCGGCAGCAGAAAATCAACGGGCACCATACGAGTGCCCTGATGTAGCAATTGATAAAAGGCGTGCTGACCATTGGTCCCGGGCTCACCCCAGATGATGGGACCCGTAGCATAATCCACCGTGTGGCCCTGGCGATCGATCGATTTGCCATTGCTCTCCATATCTGCCTGCTGCAGATAAGCAGGAAAACGGTGCATATTCTGATCATAAGGCAGGATGGCAACACTTTCGGCACCGAAAAAATTATTGTACCAAACCCCTATCATCGCCAGGATGACCGGCATATTTTTTTCAAATGGCGAGGTTCGAAAATGTTCGTCCATGGTGTGCGCACCAAAGAGTAACTCTTCAAATCGACTCATACCAATTGATAGCGCAATAGACAACCCCACCGTACTCCACAGAGAATATCGACCTCCCACCCAATCCCAGAACCGAAACATGTTGACCGGATTGATACCGAATGCAGCCACTGCTTCTGTTTGTGTTGAAACCGCTACAAAATGTGTTGCGATCGCCGCCTGTGTGGCACCTTGCTCCAGAAACCAGTCCTTTGCCGAACAAGCATTTATCAGTGTCTCCTGTGTACCGAAGGTCTTGGATACAACAACAAACAACGTGGTACGGGGCTCTAATCCTTGCAAAGTATTACGCAGGTGTGTGGCATCAACATTGGAAACAAAGTGAGTGTGTAGCTTGCCCGCGAAAGGACGCAACGCATCCGTAACCATCGCTGGCCCCAAATCAGAACCGCCGATGCCAATATTAACCACATCGGTGATCGCGTCCCCTGTGTATCCAAGCCATCTGCCATCACGTACTGCCTCAACAAATCCACGCATGTTTTTTAACTCAATAGCAACCTGGGGCATAATATTATTGCCATCAAAAACAATGTCTCGTCCACTCATATTGCGTAATGCAATATGTAATGCGGCGCGTTGTTCGGTAAAATTTATCCGCTCTGCCGCATACATTGACTCGATCGCCTGAGTCAGTCCTAGCGATCGTGCTAGATCAAATAACAGTTTAAGGGTCACATCAGAGATAATATTTTTGGAATAATCCAATTTGATATCATTTACTTGTATTGAATATCTTCGAAATCTCTGGGGATCTGACTTGAACATAGCCTGCATTGAGCAAGTAGCCATCTTTGCTTGATGAGACTGCAGGGCTTGCCACTGGGGACTTTGAATTAGCTTTGACATTTATATATTGCCGACAGGAAAAAAACACGCACTATCATCTATTAAACACTGACCACGAGACAATTACAATCGAGTATTATTGCGGCCAGTCCATCGTTAATTCTCACCATCAATGATATGTCCACAACCCCATTAAACTACCCGATTACATTGATTGGCACACATCGCCAGCTGCCACTATTCGAAGTCAAACCTGGTTTTCAAATCCAGGTTCTAGCTTTTGGCCACCTAGCCTTATTCATCGATTCAACGTAACGATTCAGCGTATTCATCTTTTGTCCCATTACGGCGTGTGTTCGTACTCGAATGCTCACATATGACCTATAGGCTCACATTCTCCGCGCGAACATGCCTGGTACTGAAGTAAAATCTAAATATGCTGAATCGTTACCATTCAACAACATAGCGAGCACGAACTGTGAAAACTAAAACTCTATTTTGGATTGTCCTTATTTTCACCGCCGGCTGGCTGCTACGTGGTGAATATTTCAGCAACAAAACCATTGATACGCCAAAGCAAGTGACGCCGAGAGGCAACTTCAGCAATCCCGAACAGGAAACCATCGCTCTATTTGAAAATAGTCGACGCGCTGTCACCTATATCCGCACCCTGGTTCGTAGACGACAGGCATTCTTTAGTTCCACAAAACTGGTCGAAGCCGGTGCCGGTTCTGGCTGGATCTGGGACCAAGCCGGTCATATTGTGACGAATTACCATGTTATTCGTGGCGCCAGCGCAGCGCTCGTCACATTAGCCGATAACAAAACCTATCGTGCTGTGCTGGTGGGTGCTTCGGTGGACAAAGATATTGCCGTCCTGAAAATCTCTGCCCCCAAAGGCGAACTCCCTTCACTGCCAATCGGTCAAAGCCACGGCCTCAAGGTAGGTCAGAGTGTCTATGCCATCGGTAATCCGTTTGGCCTGGATTTCACCCTCACGACCGGGGTGATCAGTGCTTTGAATCGCAGTCTTCCAAGGGCAAGTAACCGTACCCTCAGGGAGCTGATACAAACTGATGCAGCCATTAATCCGGGTAATTCCGGAGGCCCGCTGCTGGACAGTGCCGGCCGAATTATCGGCATGAACACTGCGATCTACAGCCAGACCGGGGAAAGTGCAGGTATCGGCTTTGCCGTCCCGATCGACATCATCAACCACGTGGTGCCCCAGTTGATCAAATATGGCAAGATTATCCGGCCCGGACTCGGGGTCAGTGTGGCTGCTGCCAGTGTCAGTGAGCGGCTTCACCTTCCGGGTGTACTCATCGTGGACATTGCCCGTGGCAGCGGTAGCGATCAAGCAGGATTAAGACCAACCTCAGAGTCCAACAACGGCAACATCATTCTCGGTGATATCATTACCGCCATCAATGACTATCCGGTAAAAACTCCAGACGACCTGCTCACCGCGCTGGAGCGTTTCGAACCCGGCCAGCAAGTCAGCGTTTCCATTAATCGTGATGGCAAACCACAAAAAGTTAACGTAGTTCTTGATGCCGCGAAATAGTGGCTCTACCAGGAGTCTGTCAAACATCATCCACGGCTACAAAAACCCTGCTCTACAGCCATAACCGCTGCTTCAACCCTGGAATGTATCCGTAATTTCCTCAAGATTGCCTTAACGTGTAACTTGACGGTCCCATCTGAAATACCCAAATGCCTGGCAATTACCTTGTTGCTCTGTCCTTCCGTCAAATGACAGAGGATTTCCTGTTCTCTGGGTGTTAATTTCTTAAACAGAGAATGTTCGACTTCAAGCTCAACATCATCTCCCGACTGCACCAGCTTCGCCAGTACCGTCGTCAACTCCGGTGCAATAACTGTTTTTCCGGACTGAATCGACCGCAAGGCCACCAACAAGTCATCCGGCGCCATATCCTTGAGTAAATAACCACGGGCTCCATTGCGTAGTGCCTCAGCCAGATCTACCTTCTCGGCGCTAGTGGTCAGCATCACCACTTGGGTAGTGAGTTTGGTTTCTGCCAACTGACGCAAGGCTTCCAGACCATTCAATCCAGGCATCCGTACATCCAGTAGTAAAATATCCGGCTGCAGGGCCTTCAGTTTCCGCAAACCCTCATAGGCATCACCCACTGATGCCACAACCTCGATACCCCTTTGTTCCAGCAAACCCTCAAGGCCTACCCGAAATAGTGCATGATCATCGATAATCAAAATACGCATAGCCATGGCGCTCAGGATAGCCACAAAATAGCAAACCAAACATCAGTCATCAGTTACTACACCTGCGGAAAAAGTTAGCAATACCCGAACACCCTCTCCTTCATCACTGTCAATCTGCAAACTACCACCTAGTCGCTGTGCCCGTTCCTGCATAATGGAGAGTCCAATATGTTCGCCAGGATGGTCGTTCAATCGAGGTTGATCAAAGCCCTCACCATCATCTTCTATCAAAACCGACAAGAGATCATCCCCTTCGTGGCGTAACCATACCCTGACGAAACCGGCTTGGCTGTGTTTGCGAATGTTATTGAGTGATTCCCGGATAATATGGATCACCTGCACCTGTCGACTGGCCTGCAAGGCGACCTTTTGCCACTGATTCTGAAAATAAATCTTGATTTGTGATTCGTGTCGAAATCTCCCGACCAAACGCTCAACAGCAGCCACAATTGCCCCCTGATCCGCCGGGGCTCTGAAATAGGCCATTAGTTCACGGATTTCATGATGGGCCTCATCCAGGCTGTTTTCTACCCGCTCCATTTGCTGCCATGTCACCAACTGATTACCCTGCTGCAATGTCTCATCCAACACGCGCACCTGAAGACCAAGACTGGCCAATGTCTGGGCCAATGAGTCATGCAATTCGTTAGCCAGTTGGGCTCGTTCCTCCATTCGTGACAAACGTAAGGATTCTTCCTCAAGGCTGGCCTTTTTCACGGCGATACCCAGGTGACGTCCGGCAGTGTAGAGCAGTTCGCAGTTATTCAACACAAAATCGGCCTGTTCGGCTTCCAAAAACATGGAAAATACCCCAACTACTTTGGAATGTATTGAAATTGGCACACTGACCAGACTCAAAGGACTGGGACTTTGCAAATAAATACCAACCTCTGATAGACGCTCCTGAACAACACGACAATTCTGTATTTCATTATTTCTCAGCGCTGGTAAATACCCCGTATCGAGTACGGCCAGTGTTGCGTTAACATCAGTTGAAGGAGCAAACCCTAGTGCTGCTGATAACTGCAAAGTCTTACCACTACGATCAAACAAGCGCACTGCAGCCGCCGATGCATGTAAGTGGATCTCAATTGATTTCAAAAAACTCTGTAGCAGAACTACTAAATTCTCGGCCACGTGCAGACTAGCGGCAATATCATACATCAACTCCAGAGCACGATTTTTCTCATTAAGCTGGCTGAGTTGTCTCGCTACTTCCCCATGCAAATCACTGGAGAGCTTCTGGTATTCTTCAGCCAGACAGTTCAGATCGTGAATCAGGGGGGTACAAAAAGCGGCTCTTGACTGTAAAATCCGGGCACCAGGATTGCCTGCCCGGAGCTTCGCGGCCCAATCTTGCAAACTGTGGATTGGCAGCATCAATTGCCACCAAGCCAATAGGACGAGTACCAACAAAAGCCCCAGTAATCCTGTAGCCAAACCGCTTTGCGCATCTGATGTCAAGGATACCACCGGCAAACCAAGTAGTGCTGCCAACAATATCGCAAGCAAGGCCAATGCAGCGAATATCCTATGCCAGCGGCGAACGTGCCGGTGCATGCAATTATTCATTACCCATGAGTCACTCATGATTCATCCCGATACTTTTCTCTAACAGGCTGTTGAAAAATGCTCATGCGGCACAATGCGGCATTAATAGCCTGCCCAACACTCATGTACACGCCCATACACCGTGCTTTTCCGCGGATTATTGCCTCACACTCACCTGAGACTTTTCAATAATCTGCTAACCCCTCTTTTAGCCAACTATCTTTAAGAGCGATTCAGACCGTCGGTCCGGTGCATGATCGAACTAAAATCGATTCAGGTCAAGCCACCAGCCTTTGCAGCGGCTACTGCTGGGTGCATATACGTAGCACCTAGGAGCCTGTCCGAGAATAGAGAACCTACTACGGATAAGCGGACTTTGGCCCGATTTTCCCCTGATTCTCGTTAAATACAACCAGTATTCGCCTCACCATGGAAAAATCGACCTCAAATCCGCTTTCCCTCGCTACGACCGCCATGGATGGCGCAAGTACCGTGAATGGCACAAGTACCGTGAATGGCACAAGTGCCGGTTTTGCAGGAGCAACAAGCCGGCCGGCTCCTATTCTCGGACAGCCTCCTAGCAGTAAATCTATAAATGAATTCAAGGAGGTGAATTACTTAGGTTGGATAACAGGAATTCTGATCCTATGGCCAATTTGCAATAATGGCTCCAATAATTCCGGGTTCATCCTCGTCAATAGCCACGAGGGAACCTGAAAACGCCGGCTCAGATGCCAAGCACTGTCACCTCTCCTGAGCCGATATTGAAAAATCCGCTGCAAGCGAAAGTTATTACGAAATTCATCCACCAATAAAGCATGAAACCCAGCCCGTTGACGTTCAAATTGATCAATAGCCGTTTGCTGTAATGCTGGTAATTTTAACCATTGTCCAACCCGCAACGAATAGTTGTGATTGATATGATTAATGCGTTTGAGTGTACTGGTCGATCCCAGACCCAACCAGTCTGCGTAGTGACCTAAAGTTTCTTCCGGCTGCACCCGAATACGGTAACTTTTCCCGGAACGGGTAGTACTCACATGGATCTGAATATCAAGTTCCGCGTCGGGAGGTTTGATCAACTGCTGAAATGCCATTGCCTGGTCCGAAACTCCCCGCGCGACCGATGAACGTGTGGTAGTCGACCGTTGTGCCTTGACTACCCTTGAAGGAATGGCTGTGAATAATCTTTGCCCAGGCCTCAATACACTGCGTCGAGTTAATCCGTTGATACGCAACAACTGCTGACAACTGATGGGCAAGCGCTGGGCGATCCGGCAAACTGATTCACCTCGTTTTACAACATAGGATGAGCTACTGACCCTTAGCTTTGGACGGATCCTCTGTCTTGTTGCCACAACAACGGACTTACGCTGATTTTGGCGTGCCACACGAATAGCGGTAATCTGTCGACGAGAAGGCACGTACAATTTCTGTCCGGCACGGATCAAACTGCGTTGATTGAGTCGGTTGCGGGCCAGCAATCGTCGGCAACTGACCGCAAAACGGGCGGCAATACCACAAGCGGTATCGCCCCGGCGCACCCGATAACGAATGGCCCTTAGGGTTTCATCAGGTAGCCGGGCAAGACGTCTGAGTTTTGCTTTCTTACCTGAGGTTCCGGATGGTAAATTCAAGCGGTAACCTACGGGCACTAATTGCCAGTTCTTCCACACCGTAGGCGTCAAAGCTGGGTTAAGCTTTCGCAGGGTGGCCACGGGTACTGAAAACACCTTAGCCAATCTTTTTGCTGAGGCCGCTCGCCGCAAACTGACGGTTGTATAGCGTTGTGGCTTGATGGTGACGACACCAGGAAAGTAGCGCTGATAATGGCTGGCAATTTGACGAGCTGCCAGAAAACTTGCGTAAAAATTCTTTACTGCTGTCTGGAAATGTGGGGAACGATAAGTCGCCAGTACCTTGCCAAAATCCGGGCCGATTTTTTTAACCGCCCGGCGCATGCCATTGACCCCATAATTATAGGAAGTCACGATAAAAGGCATCAGCTCAGCCGCCTTGATCCGGGGGCGATATCGTCGTGCATCCGCTAGCAAGCTGTCTTTGCTGTTACGAAAAAATCGGGCCGCGGCCATCGTTGCCTGTTCCGGGTCCAGGCGCTCATCGACAGCAACACCGGTTTGCAATCCCAGACTCCTGGCGGTGCGGGGCATGATTTGCCACAGACCGGCCGCGCCAACACTGGAATAGGCAGACGGATTATAGGCCGATTCAACAAAGGGCAGATATCTCAGATCCGCGGGCAGTCCCGCATCACGCATAACCCTTTCGACCATACGCTGGTAGCGTCCAAAGCGCTGCAACGCTTTGCGAAAACGATCCTTGTTACCCTGTTGACAACGGATACGTCCAGCGGCAGCACGTAGCTGCTTGCGCGATGGCGTTACAAAAAGTTTCAGCAGACGCCGTCCCTCGCGGCTTCGTGCAAATGTGCCGGATTTGGGTTTTGCCGCCAGGAGCAACAACCGCTGGCGTATTTTTTTACGTTTTTTTTCAACCCGCCGTGGTGCTCTCCTGCGGCCACAGCCCAATTTGCTGTTCATAACCGCATACACTCGCTGCGGTTGTGCCGCATCGTGCAGAACCACCTGCTGGTTATTCCAACGTGAAAAAACCTGCACCCAGAATAGAGCGCGCCGGCGCACCTCGGTAGTACAAGGAAATGTCCTGCTGCAATTCAAGGCTTGAGGTCCGGCAATGCTCTTTTGTTGTGGTAGCAGTGACAACAAAAAAACAGCGAGTACAAATTGTACGACCAGGAACAGTCTCCCATGAGACTGTACTATTTGTATATTGCCCAGCACAACGTTCTCAGATTTGTCATAGTGCAACGAAATGAATATTTTATTGGTTCAGCTGAGTTGAAAAAATCAGCCAAAATCGATCTCAATCGGTGCAACAATTGACATTTAACATACCGGGTGTATTCTAGGATCGCAGTCAGGCCTACACCCTGATTGTGCCAGAATACAGTCCCTTCTGCCATGGTCAATCGGTACAATACCCCTCAATGAGCACACAAGGAGCACAGCATGCCTCTGATTCGTTCTCAGGACTTTATCGACAGTATCGAATCCGCACTCCAGTATATTGCCTGTTACCACTCCAGTGATTTTATTGCTGCCATGGCCAGAGCCTATGAGCGGGAACAATCTCCTGCAGCCCGTGATGCCATTGCCCAGATTCTGACCAATTCCCGAATGGCCGCCGAGGGTCATCGCCCGCTGTGCCAGGATACCGGGATTGTGGTGGTATTTCTTCGAATTGGCATGAACGTTCGTTTTGAAGACGGCGCTGACATCACCAGCATGGTCAATTCCGGCGTCCACAAAGCCTATACCAATCCGGACAACCCGCTGCGTGCCTCGGTCGTTTCACCCCCATTTGGTCAACGCATTAACAGCCGTGACAACACCCCGGCAGTCATTCATACCACCTTGGTCCCGGGTAACAAGCTGTCGATTACGCTGGCTGCGAAAGGTGGTGGCTCAGAAAACAAATCCCATTTTGCCATCCTCAATCCCAGTGACAGTGTCGCAGACTGGGTTGTAGAAACGGTTAAAACAATGGGGGCCGGTTGGTGTCCCCCCGGGATACTCGGTGTCGGCATTGGTGGCACGGCCGAAAAAGCCATGCTTCTGGCCAAAGAGTCACTGCTGGACCCAATTGACATTCAGGAGGTCGCCGCCAGGGAGCAGAAATCAGTCACCGATGAACTGCGCCTGGAGATCTATCGACGGGTCAACGAACTCGGTATCGGTGCTCAGGGTCTGGGTGGAATAACAACTGCGCTGGATGTCAAAATTCAGCATTTTCCGACCCATGCGGCATCTTTGCCGGTAGCCCTGATTCCCAATTGTGCGGCGACCCGTCATATCCATTTTGAACTCGATGGATCCGGTCCTGTGGACTTGGTGCCGCCAAGCCCCTCCGACTGGCCAGACGTTACCTGGTCTGCCGCCGCAGAAACCCGGCATATCCACCTGGATTCTTTGACCAAAACTGATGTACTGGACTGGAAGCCCGGTGAGATGCTGCTGCTCAGTGGCACCTTTCTGACCGGGCGGGATGCTGCACACAAACGGCTGGTCGAACTACTAAAGCAGGGCCTGCCACTGCCCGATGGCGTCGATTTTCATAATCGTTTCATCTACTACGTTGGCCCAGTCGACCCGGTCGGTGATGAAGTGGTCGGCCCGGCCGGACCGACCACCTCATCGCGCATGGACAAATTCACTGAAACCATGCTCTCCAGAACGGGTCTACTCGGCATGATCGGTAAGGCTGAACGTGGCCAGGTCGCAATCGATGCCATCAAACGCCACCAAGCGGTTTATCTCATTGCCACTGGTGGTGCCGCCTATCTGGTTTCACGAGCCATCAAAGCGGCCCGGTGGTGGCATTCAAGGATCTGGGCATGGAAGCGATCTATGCCTTTACGGTGGAGAATATGCCGGTTACGGTAGCGGTAGATCACCAAGGCAACTCGATCCATAAAAGCGGCCCTGACTATTGGCAAAATAAGATCGCGGGCATTCCCATCAAGACCACATAATCCTTGTTGTCGGCCATGGAAAATTCTTAGGAGGCTATCCAAGAATAGAGAACCTACTGCAGAGAAACCGTCTTTGGCATAGATCATGCATTCAGCGCTATGCACTCTAATGTACCATGTATTCTGTCTACACCCGCTGCTGCAGGAGGCCTTAATGAATTACCTTGCTCCCTTACTGTTTGGCAATAACTCGAGCACTCTGCCAAATTCACGAAATATACCTCAAGGTTTTGGTCAGAATGGGGCTTTTCTAGCATTATATCGTCAACAAATGCAGGGCTATCCAACAAATGGCACGGGTTTTGGTTCTCCCATGTTATCGCCGATGGCAGGCGGCTATTCGCCGCCAACGTACGGCATGATGTTGCCACCTGTGATGCCCATATCCTCCATGAGCACTTCATATTTGTCGTTACAAAGCGGGATGCTCAGAGGTCTTACTTCGAGCAACGGAAGTGCAACGATTGGTGATATTCTACGCGCCCTGAACCCTGATGCAGTCAACGGCCAAGCGACAGCTGCAACTTCTGAGCAATCGGCCGCTACGACAGCAACCACCACTTCAACTTCACCCTTACTCGCCGCCCTGCAGTCCGATGTGGCATCACAACCACAAAAAATTGCCGACAAATTTGCCACCCGAATTGATCAACTCGCCAAACAAGGGGTGACCGACGTAGCCTTAACGGTGGAAAACCCACAATACGGCCCGATAGGAATTGATCTTAAAATTAACTCAACCGGTGCAGTTGATCTCAAATTACAAACTGAAAATCCACAACTGGCAAGCTGGTTGTCCGGGCTGAAATCCCAAATACAACAATCTTTGGACAATAATGGCCTGAGTCTGCGCAGCCTGACAGTGGATAAAAGTGCCCCACCCGAGTCCATAGCATTCGATCAAAATGCAGCACCGGGTCAGACTTCCCAGGGTTCTGCTGCACCATTTACTTTGCTCGAATATTATCTGGCGCAAGCCATGAACCAAAATGCCCTAAGCTTTGTCTCCTAACGTTGTCTCGGTTAACATGAACTAAACCCAATCGAGGGTGTAGCCCCCTCAGCCTGAAAATACTGCTTTGCTTTGCCGGTGTGCAAGTTTGTAAACTGGCAGGCTGGTTCAGGCCTATAGCCAAACTTTCTCAGCGCCCTAATCCAACGTGGTGCATAGCGTTTGACCGCTGCTGGCTTGACGTTACCGGGCAATCAGCAAAACACCGGTCAGAAAAAGGCCTGGATCCCGGTCTGAGCCCGACCCAATATCAGCGCATGGATGTCGTGGGTGCCTTCGTAGGTGTTGACCGCTTCTAAGTTCATGGCATGACGGATTACGTGGTATTCATCCGATACCCCGTTACCACCGTGCATGTCCCGGGCCACGCGGGCGATATCCAGGGCCTTGCCGGCGTTATTGCGCTTCATCAAGGAGATGGCCTCGGGTGCGGCCTGGCCCTGATCCAGCAACCTGCCGACTTGCAGGCAACCCTGCAATCCAAGGGTGATTTCCGTTTGCATATCGGCTAATTTTTTCTGGATCAGTTGATTGGCTGCCAGCGGGCGACCAAACTGTTTGCGCCCCAGGGTATAGTCCAAAGACCGATGCCAGCAGTCTTCAGCAGCACCGAGGACTCCCCAGGATATGCCGTAGCGAGCCCGATTCAGACAGCCAAATGGTCCCTTGAGGCCCTGGACATGGGGCAACAGCTTGGCTTGTGGGACGAAGACGTTATCCATGGCGATCTCCCCGGTAATCGAGGCCCGCAGGGCGAACTTACCCTCAATTTTGTGGGTCGTCAAACCAGCCATGTCGCGCTCGAGGATAAAGCCACGAATGATACCGTCATCATCCTTGGCCCAAATGATGAAAATATCGGCTATGGGTGCATTGGTAATCCACATTTTGGCCCCATTAAGGCGAAAACCTCCATCGACTGCGTGGGCACGGGTCACCATGCTGCCAGGATCCGATCCATGGTCCGGCTCGGTCAGGCCAAAACAACCCACGGCTTCTCCCCGGGCCAGTGCCGGTAGATACGCTTGTCGTTGTTCATCTGTGCCATAGGCATGGATGGGATGCATCACCAGGCTCGATTGCACACTCATGGCC
>VAOU01048001.1_pt1 | contig 12092 bp, 8 predicted proteins | sample 3393871 | NCBI WGS metagenome assembly VAOU01 (sample SAMN08290440, study PRJNA428436) | hydrothermal vent metagenome | isolation source: Deep-sea hydrothermal vent chimney | place: Atlantic Ocean: South-mid Altantic Ridge | depth 1820 m m
CATTTTACGGAAGGAGGAATTATCCCTTCGGGGGCCGTATTGCTTAGGTTCAACCAGTTTGTCATAACCCATGGAAGCACACTGGCAATCACGGCTCCCGTTCCGATAAAAAAGCTCTGCATGGCAAAACCCTGTGTGCGTTGCTCTCCGGGCAGCATATCACCTACAAAAGCGCGAAAAGGTTCCATGGAAATATTGATGGAGGCATCGAGAATCCAAAGCATGCCGGCAGCCATCCACAGCATATGCGAGTTGGGCATAATGAGCAGCGCCAGCGATGCCAGCAAGGCTCCGGCCAGAAAATAGGGTCTTCGCCTGCCGAGGCGGGTCCAGGTTTTGTCGCTGTAATGCCCTATGATAGGCTGAACTATAAGCCCCGTTACCGGAGCAGCCACCCACAAAATAGAGAGGTTCCCGATATCTGCACCGAGTGTCTGAAAAATCCGGCTTACGTTGGCATTTTGCAAAGCAAAGCCAAACTGTATCCCGAAAAATCCCACACTCATGTTCCAGATTTGCCAAAAACTGAGATGCGGTTTTCTTGCCATAACGAATTTTTTAGAAAGTCCGAAAATACGGCAATTCCGTGAAACGGCCAAACGAAGCAAAGATAAGAATAGCGGAAGCCTGCCCTGAGATATGCCGGAATACTTTTTTCCTGAAAACAGGTATTTCAATCGTTTGCAGCGGTGTCTGTTTTGGATAACTTGCAGAAGTTCTACAGAAAAACGACCTTTCCCCAAATTAAGAAAAACAAATCCTTATATCTTTACTTTGTGCAAACCAACAGCTTCACAATGTCAGAAAAAAGATTTTTTTCGTCTATCACATGCACTCCGGATTGTTGTAACGTCAGCTTTGTTTTTCTCACCATGCTAGTTCCCATCAGTGGAATGCTAATGCCACTCATTGCGTAGAGCATCAGGTTGTTGTACCACCTGGCACTTCTCATGTGTTCGAGAAAGATCATCTTTCCACCGGGCTTAAGCACCCGTTTAATTTCTTTCACTCCACCCATTGGGTCCGGCACTGTGCAGAAGACACAGGTTGAAACCACAAAATCAAAATGATCGTCGGGAAAATCTAAATTAGCTACATCCATTTGCAAAAGCCTCACATCTTTTTCCGGGAGGCCTTTTGCTTTTTCACGTGCTTTATCCAACATGCCTTTGCTAAAGTCTATGCCCACAACGTGTACATCCTTTCCGTAATATGGGATATTTTTCCCTGTGCCTATGCCAACTTCGAGGAGTGTAGATCCTGGAGGGATCAGTTGAAATACCATTTCTCTCCATTTGGCAAATTTATTCTTCTCCATGGAGCCTTCAAACCGATCATAAAATCTTGAAAGCCTGTCGTATTTTTTAGATGTTTCCATTTTCATTCTCCCTTTAACCTGCAACTTTTTGTTCCTGCTGAATGCAAGCTGCACAAATAACGCGTTGTTTGTATTTCAATTTAGCAAAATTACTGAATAAACTTGACAAAAGAAAAATATTTGGGATTACATTTTTCTGTTACCGGGCATACGGCGCATGAACATATTGCTGTCGGGATGTTGCGGGTCGAAGAGCAGAAACATGATATCTTTTCTGTCTCTCATGTTAGCTTTTGCAGGCATGTGCGACATTCCTTTTGGCTTAAATTGATGCTGTGGGCTGTTTGGCATTATGATATTACGGATTTCAGCATGCCATTGTGGCATTTTCTCTGTTAGAGGAGCCAGTTGTTTTTGTAATTCTCCGTAGTGATCCAGCACAATCTGCCGGAGTGCAACACGATTTTTATCCATTTGTTGCCGTATGGCCAGTCGGGACGAATCGCTCATGTTCATTTTACCCATTTTACCATTTTTGTGCATTTGCATCATTTTGGTTTTTTGTGTCTGCATTTGCAGTCGCACATTGGCAATTACTTTCTTTTCCTTATTGCTGAGAACCTTATCAAAAGCTTCCCTTTCTTTACTTATGACAGGAAAAATATTTTTTTCTGCATAAGCTTTCACTTTGGCTCTGGTTTCAGGGTTGCGCATGGCTTTCATCATGCCCTCATGCCTTCTGCTCATGTCTCCCATTTGGCGATTACCCTTCATCCTACGGGAGTGATGCATCATCATAGAATTCATTTGGTTTCTGCTCATTAATAATCCCAGAGCTGGATCACTCAACTTTTGCATCTTCGACTGCGGGTTTTTACCCATCATTCCATGCCCCTGACCGTGGGCATTCATCTTCCCCTGAGTCATAGCTTGCATGTGCTGTTTCCATTTTGTCATTTCGGATTCAATAGCTTTTTTATAAGCTTCTGCTTCTTTGGGGTGGATGTCGGCCAGCTTACGGGCTTTGGCTACGATAGCTTCGAACTGTGCCTTCCGGCTGTCCCAAGCCTGTTGGTTAAAGTTACCCTGCATATTTTTCCTGAATTGAGCGCCCTGTTTGTGGAAAGCGGCCATTTCCTTCCGGATATTTTCAAGAGTCACTTTCTCTGAGCCGGACAGTGCCTGTTCAAATTTTGCCTGCTGTTGCTCCACAAAAGGCAATACTGTTTGCTGAAAGTAGGTACGCATTTGCATTTTTCTCTGTTGTTGCTGCTGAGGCTGCTGTGCATTTACCATTCCCATTCCGGCAAACAGTAAAGCGAAAATCATAATTCCTAATTTATTCATCTTTTTATAATTTTGATTATTTGCTCTTTTGACAACGATAGCAAGCGTTTTATTTCATATTATTTCCTCCATTCGACCAATGTGAGGAAATGACAGACCAAGGTGGTGTAGATGACGACGGAAAAGGGTTTTATATAGCAGGTAAACAGGGGTAAAGCAGTTGTCATTCAGTTGTCAAATGATGGTCAGACGGTGGCCATTCATCATTTTTTTCTGGTTGCAACTAACTGCAATACTTTCTGTGGCTGATACAAAACCTGGCATTAGGAAAACATAGCTGTTGGGAAGAGGTACATTTCAAAGAAAAGCGTCACAAGACTCAGCAGGATACTGAAAAGCAGCGCCCACCAGAAATTGGCCACTTTAAAGTTGGGGACTATCCAGGCAGCGAGCCTTATGATAAACGCATTGATCACCAACAGAAAAAGACCGAAAGTAAGGATGTTGATGGGAAGTGCTAATATTACCAAGAGCGGATAGACCAGGAAGTTCAGCATGGCCAGTACAAGTGCTATCAGGCTGGCGGTCCAAAAAGTGGGACCTTTGATACGAATGCCGGGAAGTATTGCCCCGATAATGAGAATGGAAACTACTGTGCTCAGGAATTCCAGAATGGAGTACATCATAATTTTATTGTTTAAAAGTTAAAAATTTATTCCGAAAAGAAAATCAATAGTCTGTGCATTATGGTTGATAGCGTACGACCATCGAAGCCCGATGGAGACGCGGGGGAAAAAACTCAGAAAATGCCAGTCGCTGTAAAGTTCCAGCCCGGTGCTGGCATAATCAGTGACGATGCCGGAGGTTTCGCCCCTCAGGAAATCATAAAAGGCGTGTACGTAAATGCGTTTCAAATACATAACCCCCTGCCAGTCCATGTCCGGATAGGCAATGGGAAAGACGTAATCAGCTTTGAAAACTTTCATTTGGTTCTCGTAAATACCTGAGTATCCGCGTGGGATGCTTATCATTGTACTAAACGAATAGTTGCCCCGCTGCTGTTTGTCGTACCCGGCATACAGCACGATACTCTGGTGCCGGACAACCCCGGGGAAATATAAATGGCTTTGTACGGCAAACTGGTTGGCGGGATTGTCGGAAAATGGGGTATTCTCATAATCAATGCGTATGTTCTGTCCCCACTTAGGGTAAATATCTTTGGGCGACTGTTTGAGCTGGTTGTAGGCATAAAACTGATAGTGCATGGTCGTCATGCGGTTTTCCTTAAATTTGAATGGATAACCGGCACCCATTTTCAGGAATTTTTCTGAAAAGCCGATGTAAGGCCGAAGTCCGTTAATCCATTTGCTGTGGGTGAAATCCAACGGCACGCTGACGTTGAAAGAAAGGTGCGTTTCGTGCCAGAAAAGTTCGTGGTATTTTCCACTGTCATCTGCCAGATATGATCTTCTGTTGCCGTAAGTTACGTCAATACCTATCCCCGGATACCAGCCGAGATAACGCATTCCGAAATTAAATTTTCCGGTACGCTCATTCAGGTTATAACTCCAGCCAAGCATGGTGACGGCAGTACTCAATATGTTCTGAGACAGAAGTATAACCCCGGGTTTGACAGTGTAGCTATTCAAATCAAGTGCCAGCGGTGCCCACGAATGGGGGTTGAAAAGATGCACAAGCCTGCTGTATTTTTTTTCAGGATACTTTTTGTCCGGAATGATGGAGTCATCGAGGTTAAAAGTATTTTTCCCGCGTATTTTGTCCACGAGATATTCGTGATGTGCCGTGGCTACGTCAAAAGGTTTCAAAACAGCCGGGTCAAAAGTTATGGAGGCTATCCTGAAGCCATCGTCGGTGTAGTTGCTGAAATAAAGCTTGTTGCCGCCGGGTGCGAAAACAGGGGCGTTAGCACCAAAACGGCTGTAAAAAACACGAAAAGTTTTGCCTGTTGGCACATCGATAGCATACAGGTTGTCTTTGCCTTCGTAAGTGCCTGTGTAAACAACCTGGCTGCCGTACATGATCGGCCATTTTATTTCCATAAACGAAAAGGGGAGGAGCAGCCTGTATTTCATGGTTTTCGTGTTGAGCAGCAGGATAGACTTACCTTTGTCGCCGAGGACGGTGGTAACAATGGTTTTTCCGTCAGCAGACCAGTGGGGTGTCATGAAAAAGAGATTGCCGGGTGTATGAAACTCCTTTAACTTTTTGCCAGTGGCAACATCTAGGAAATCAAGATAATAATTCTGTTGCATATCAACTCTCACGGCTATTATGGTTTTCCCATCGGGCGACAATGCAGGGGCGAAATAACGGCTGCGGCTGGTGATCTGCCTCAGCTTTTTGGTTTTGTAATTATAAATTTTTATGACCGAATAGTTGCGGTTCGACCAGCGTGGGTCAAAAGCTTTTTCGTTCCAGCAAATCAGGCTGTCGTTGGCCGAAAGCGACTCCCGGAAATCGAAACCGGGCGTAAACAGCCGTGTGACTTTGCCGTCCGGGTCTATCTTTACAAAACGATTGATGTCGTCGATGGAGGTTTGTTCGGCGATGATACTCCCGTCAGAGAGTGCCTGAGGGAAAAGGTAACTGGTGTAAAATCGGTCGGACACAGCATATCCGTTATGATTTTCCGGCAGTTCTACTTGTGCCTGCCATTGGCTTTTTAACTTACTCATGGTAGTCTGATAGTATTTCACCTTTTTATTACCGGTATTCTTTTTCAGCCGGTGGGTAAATGGGACAAAGGTGTAACCCTTCCGGGCAACCTGATTCAACACATCGTTCCAAAGTCCTGTACCATAGTTTTTTATCCCTTCGGCAACCAGTTGATAGCCAAGCGTGTAATGATCAGGGACGAAATCGCGGTAGGAGCCGAACTGGGCTTTGTCGTATTTATAAATTTCCTTACCAAGAACTTGCGCTTTCAGCGGATAGATAAAATCCGGCAGCCGTCCCCGGCCACTGTTACTGTGAATAGTTTCGCTCCACACGGCATCACCTTCAACAAACCACATGGGAAGATACAGTCCGAAGATAGCTGCTGTGCCCTGATCGCCCAGCAGATAGTACATGAAATTGCCGAAGCCTTGTCGCATTTTGTCCATTTGAACGGCATGACGGAATTCATGCAGTGTGAGCTGCTTTTCCCAGTTTTGTGCATACATATTTTGTGAGGGCATCTCAAAAAAGTCAGCATGAAATGGCGCCGGCGACACCATGGCGTTGGAGGTGGTGGATTGGTTGTGCAGCACAATGTTTAGTCGCCGTAAGTGTGCATGGTACGGCGTATTGATGGATGGTGCTGAAAGTTGCAACAGGTTCATGTAGTAGTTGGCAATTTTTTCATACCCTTTCGGGAATATCAACCGGAATTCTTTTGTTTTGATCTGCCGCCATTTAACGGAGGCCGGGTCTTGCCCGGTAAGGTAATACTGTGCTTCGGCCTGTCCGGAAAACAACAGGAGTGCCACAAACATAATAAAAGAAAAGTGTAATTGGCTTTTCATAAGCCAAAGATAGAAAGATTATGAAAGGCGCAAAGAATGTTTCACGCAGAGGTGCAAAGACGAAAAGGGGGATGTTGCACGCAGAGGCGCAAAGGCGCAAAGGGGATGTTTGCACGCAAAGGCGCAAAGACGCAAAGGGGATGTTTGCACGCAAAGGCGCAAAGGGGTTATAGGTTGTTTACGATTCTTGTGATGCCATTTTTGATATAAGCTTCGTTGAAATTAATCAGCAATCCTAATTTGAGATTTGTTAGTTTCAAATAGGTCAGTACTTGTTTTTGATGAACCGCAACTATGGCAGCAACGGACTTTATTTCGATTAAAACTTTATTTTCTACTATCAAATCTGCACGAAATCCCTGATCCATCGTTATTCCTTTCCAAACCACCGGAATAGCTTGCTGACGTGTTACAGACAAACCGATTTTTGTTAACTCATAATAGAGTATCTCTTCATAAACGGATTCAAACAAACCGGGACCAAGGCCAATATGTATCTGATAAGCGGTATTGACAATGATTTTCGATAACTCATTTTCAGTCATTATGGAATACTTTTCATTTTTCTTTACGTTTCAAAACTTATCGTCTTCACGTTTTTGCAATCTCATTCTTCAACCTCTTTCTTCGCGTCTTCGCAAGCTTAATTCTTCAACTTCTTCAACTTCTTTCTTCGCGTCTTCGCGTCTTAGCGAGCTTACTTCATCAACTCCACAATCGTCGGTGACTTGGCCGGTAAAGTAATCGTTTTAAGCTGGTTCAGAGTTTTATCCGTCATCACGGTTTTACCTCTGGCAAAGCCCTGTGTGTCTTCGGCAAAACGGCTGAGGTCAACGGTAACAGGTTTTTCGTTGTTATTCAGCAAAACCATCACTTTTTGGCCTTTGTAAGAGCGGAAATAGACATACACCCCGTTTTCGACAATATAATGGGTCAGCTTGCCGTATTGTACCGCTTTATTGGATTTGCGCCAGTTTAGGAGCTTACGCAAATAGTTGAAGGCCTCATTTTGCTCAGCTGTTCTGCCTTGCGGAGTAAAAGCATTCAGTTTGTCGCCGGGCCAGCCGCCGGGGAAATCTTTCCGCAGGTTGCCATCACCTTTGGCCTTCTCACCTGTCATCAGGATTTCAGTGCCATAATATATCTCCGGAATACCGCGGGTGGTCATCAGGAAAGCCATGACCATTTTCCAGGCTTTCAGATTTTCGTGTAGCGTTGAGAAAATACGGTTACTGTCGTGGTTGCCGGCAAAAATACCCAGCTTCATGGGGTCGCTGTAAACGAAATCCTGCGAAATGACTTCGTAAAGGCGTGCCAGTCCCGTATCCCAGCCGGGTTTCTCATTAAAAGCTTTGTTGATGGCAAACATTAACGGGAAGTCGAACACATTGGTCAGATACGAATGGTAACCGTCTTTGTTCCTGTCATTTTCGAGCCAGTAAGCCACCGTGGCAGGATAGGAAAACCAGGTTTCGCCTACTACATTAAAATGTGGATATTCCAGGAGAATACGCTGCATCCATTTGGCCATGAAATCTTTGTACGGATAGGGGTAGGTGTCCTGCCGGATGCCATCCAAACCAGCATACTCAATCCACCAGATACTGTTTTGTATCAAATAGTTAGCTACCAAAGGATTGTCCTGGTTCAGGTCGGCCATGCTTGTGTCGAACCAGCCGGCCACCATGTGGTGGTAATCGTATTGTGAGGCATGCGGATCGGATACCACGCCACCGTGGTAATTGGAACGGGTAAATTTTGGCCATTGGTTATACCAGTCGGGTGTGGGCAGGTCGCCTTTCCAGAAATAGTTTGTGCCACAGTGGTTGAAGACCATATCCTGAATTACTTTCAGCCCCTTTTTGTGGGCTTCCTGCACCATGTTCCGGTAATCACGGTTGGTACCGAAACGCGGATCTACCTTATAGTAATCTGTCTGAGCATATCCGTGATAGGAATAGCGTGGCATATTATCTTCCATCAAAGGGGTGCTCCAAATGGTGGTAATGCCGAGGTCTTTCAGATAATCCAAATGCTCTTCAATGCCTTTAATATCTCCGCCGTGCCGGCCGTTTGGATTTTTAATATTGGCTTTTTCCAGCATGCCGGGCATGTTGTCGTTGGTGGTGTCGCCATTGGCAAACCGGTCGGGCATCAGCAGATAAATCACATCAGAATTATCAAAACCCTGATGCAATTTGGGATTTTTCACGCGCTTGTCAAGCGTGTATGCGTAACTTGCGACCTCTTTTTTGCCTTTTTTGAAATGAATGGTAAAGGTGCCGGGTTGGGTTGCAGAAGAAATCACCAAATCCAAAAAAAGATAATCCGGACTTTTTACATGGATAGTTTGTTCTATTTGTACTCCCGGATAGTTTATCACCGGACGGGTTTGCGAAATATGCGAACCGTAAACCAGAAGTTGAAGATTGTGGTCGTGCATACCTGTCCACCACGAAGGCGGATCCACACGTTTGATATTGATTTTTTGGGCATAGGAAAAAATGCTTCCCAGCGAAAGCAAACAGGTTAGCAATAGTGTTTTGATTCTCATAAATTTATTGTTTTGATGTTTGGAAAGTCAAAAATAAGATAAATTGAAGTGCCGATGCCGTTTTAAGAAAGGAATCCCGTTTATTGTTCAATGACTGTTAGTTGATGCGATGAGTATTGTCCTGCAAACGATGGCGGAAGAATTCAGATCTTTATGAATGATTTTTTTTTGGCCACGAATATACAAATGTTGGGATGTTTTTATCGCTGACAACAAACGTTTGAAATATAAAGATAATATAGGTGAAGAATTTTCACCACCGTACAAGAAGTAAGCTGCTTGTCAAATTGCCGGATTTGCGGGGCTATTTCCTTACTTTTGCCTCACATATCACCTATGAATCCAAAATTATGTCAGACAAAGAACGCTTGGTTAGCTTATGGCTGGAGCTTTATTCCGAAGATACGATTGGAAAGTTAGATATTTTTCTTTCGGAAATTGAACAAAAAGCGATGGTCGTACACAATGGAGGCGACGATTGGTACAAGGATGCAGTCATCTATTCGTTGTACGTGGACTTGTTCAATAAGGATTTTTCCGGGCTGATAGATAAGCTGGATTACCTCGAAGATCTCGGCGTCAACTGCCTGTGGCTGTTGCCGATTCTGGATTCTCCCATGCGGGATGCGGGTTTCGATATTCGGAATTACGACCGTATCCGGGCCGATTTGCTTGGTTTGCCGGAAGGCTTTGATAAAGAGGAACAGGTTAGAATTTTTGGAGATTTTTTGAAAGAAGCCCATGCCAGAAACATTCGTGTGATTTTTGATGTGGCCATCAACCATGTTTCTGACGAGCATCCATGGTTCCTCGAAGCCAAAAAATCGGAGGACAATCCTTTTCGCAGCTATTTTATCTGGAGCAAAGATACCAGCCTTTACAAAGAAGCCCGTCTGCTTTTCAAAGGCATCGAAGAGAGCAACTGGGAACAGCAGGATGACTGGTATTATTTTCATCGGTTTTTCAGTTTTCAGCCCGACTGGAATTATAAAAACCCGGACGTATTGCTGTCCATGTCGAAAAATCTGCTCTACTGGCAAAGCATGGGAGTAGATGGCTTCCGGGCCGATGCCATTCCTTATCTATGGAAAGAGGAAGGTACTGACTGCGAAAACCGGCCGAAAACCCATACGCTTGTGAAATTCTTCCGGGCGGTTTTGGATTATGCACAACCGGGTTCGTTGCTTTTGGCTGAAGCTTGCCAAAAGCCTAAAGAGGTGGTAAAATATATGGGCGAAGGCGATGAGTGTCATGCGGCTTATCATTTTCCTTTGATGCCTATGATGTTTAAAGCCATTGCCATGGAAAGTGGCCAGCCGGTGCGGCATACGCTTAGTCCTGAAGTTACACCGGATATCCCGGCCATCGGTCAGTGGCTGACCTTTTTGAGGGTGCATGACGAGTTGAGTCTGGAATTGGTTTATGTGAGCGAAGAAGATAGAAAATATATTCACGAAAACTATTGTCACAAACCTGAATGGGATTTCCGTATAGGCGAAGGTATTTCGGCTCGGTTGTCGGAGCTTTTTCAAAAGGATATCCGGAAGATTGGACTGGCTTATTCTCTTATGCTTACCATCACCGGTAGCCCGGTGGTATATTACGGCGATGAATTTGGCAAGCTGAACGATGAAGTCTATTACCGTGAACAAATTAAGTTGACTGGCAAAGATGACACCCGTTTTCTCGTTCGGGGCCGTATCAACTGGGATAAGCTGGAGAGCGACCTGAAGGATCCTGATAATTTTCATGCTCGTGTTTACCAAATGATCAAATCGTTGCTGAACACCCGTAAAGAACATACCACTTTCGGTCGGGGTGATACAAAGTTTTTGGATGTACTGGACAAGAGTGGCAAGCCTGTGGAACAAGTGCTGGCATATCTCCGTTCTGCCACGGAGGATAATATACTGGTGCTGAACAATCTTTCCGGCAAACCGGTCGTGGTGAAACACCCGCTACCGGATAATCATGTCTTTGTACTGAATTTCAACGGGTTTTCTTATGCTGAAGAGAACCAGACTTTCCAGATGGAACCTTACGGTTTTGTCTGGTTGGGGGTTTTGTAAGCTTTTTCTGCAATTAAGAAAGTACAGCTCCTCCGGATTTTAAGGGTGGGGGATTAAATCTCCTATCTTTGGCTTATCTAATTTTCAAAAAATGGAAAAAATAAAACTTTCTCCCACGCTGGAAGTTTCCCGTTTCGCATTAGGTTTCTGGCGGCTGAATGAATGGAAGATGTCATCCACGGAACTGTTGTATTTTATTGAAACCGTTCTTGATACAGGAATAATTACTTTTGATCATGCCGATATTTACGGAGATTTCTCATGTGAAGTACTGTTTGGAGAAGCACTGATACGCAAACCTGCCCTGAGGCAAAAAATGCAACTCATCACCAAATGTGGCCTAAAACCGGCTTCTCAAAAATTCCCCGAAAGAAGAATAGACTTCTACGACACTGGTTTCTCTCATATTTTGGAAAGTGTGGTACAGTCGCTGAAAAACTTCCACACCGATTACCTTGATTTGTTGTTCATTCACCGTCCCGACCCGTTGATGAATCCTGACGAAACAGCCCGTGCTTTTGAAGAATTGCATCGGTCGGGAAAAGTGTTGCATTTTGGTGTTTCCAATTTTTTGCCCGCTGATATGGAGATGCTTCAGGCTCATTTGTCGCTGCCGTTGGTTACCAATCAGGTGGAAATTTCTCCGGCGCAGCTGGGGCACTTTCATAATGGCAACATGGCTTATTTTCTACAGAAAAGCATTCATCCCATGGCCTGGTCGCCGTTGGCAGGTGGCAAACTTCTCCATCCGGAGGATGAAGAGGGCAGGCGGATACATCGCAAATTATCTGAGCTGGCACAGCGAAAAGGAGTAGAAAATATTGGCTCTTTAATTTACGCCTGGCTGTTGAAACATCCCGCCGGTATCATTCCCGTTTTAGGAACCGGAAAAATGCATCGAATCCGGGAAGCGCTGGAAGCTTTCACCATTTCACTTTCCACCGAAGAGTGGTTTGAAATTTATGAGGCAGGGCTGGGACACAAAGTGCCCTGAAGGAATAGAGTGCCTAAAGTTGGAAGTGTCTAAAGTTTGGAATGTGTTGAGGTTGAGCGATGTTACGAGGTTGTCTCAAAATCTTCATCGATGATAGCATCCGTGAAAATTAGTGTTTCTTTTGGGCAAGTACCTCTTCATAAATGCCTATCAGCACTTTCCCCACAACTACCTGAGAAAAAGTCTGCCTTGCCTCTTTCTGAAAATGCTCTTTATTAAAACTTATTTTATTCTCCAGAAAATCGTTCAGTACAACCAATAAAGCAGTTTCATCGCCTTTCGGTACCAGCCGTCCGTTGGTGTCGTTCACCATTTCGGCAATACCACCCACATCGGTTGAAAA
>VAOU01028052.1_pt1 | contig 12090 bp, 9 predicted proteins | sample 3393871 | NCBI WGS metagenome assembly VAOU01 (sample SAMN08290440, study PRJNA428436) | hydrothermal vent metagenome | isolation source: Deep-sea hydrothermal vent chimney | place: Atlantic Ocean: South-mid Altantic Ridge | depth 1820 m m
CCGATCACCCATTAATCTCCGCGCTAAATTGTAGCGGCAGGCCACCAGTCTTTTGCATCATGGTCCACTTCCTGTTCAGGGAGTGGATTTTTTTGTAGTTGCAATTGTAATCAGCGGTACTGTTAGTCATGGTTACACAATCTCTGACTATCGAACTTCGGTGTTCTAATAAGTGGTTAAGCTATTTTGTAGATCGATTCTTCCATATCTACACCGGTCTGCCGTAACCATATTTCGAGATTCAACAATGTCCACAGCAACTTCTCGTGATTCTGGTGCCCGTTCAAGTGATCATCCAGTACTTTTTTCAGGTATTGCTGCCGATAGTATTTCTTAGACACCGATCTATCACCAAGCAAATGATCAAACAGGTAATCTTTCATCGGTCCTCTGAACCATTCATTAACGGGCAAGCGGAATCCGACCTTTGGCCTCGCCAGAATACTTTCAGGTATCATCTCCTTCACTGCTTCTCGCAGCAGCCACTTGGTAACTCTCCCATGGATCCGGTATTTGTCTGGAAGTCCTGACACATATTCAGCCAACTCATGATCCATAAAGGGCATTCTTGCTTCAATCGAAGCGGCCATTGTCATTCGGTCTCCTCTTTCAAGGAGGTTGTCTGGCAACCAGCTCGTCTGGTCAAAATAGAGTATCTTTCTTAGCGCACTATTCCCCTCTTCCACATCAAAGGGTATCGTAGATCGAGTACATCTGGGCAAGACTCCTGGTTCGAGTAATTTCTCTAACTCTTCATATCCGATCGCGCCGAACCAACGCGGCTGTCGATCTGCATCCCTGTCGATACCCAACGTATTAATTGCCGTTTTCGCTCTGCGATATCGATAAGGCAGCGCATTGATTGCAGGCTCTACAATAGCTCGCCGCAGCGCACGCGGAATCAGTTGGTAATATTTCCTGTAACGTTCAAATACATGTTTTGGATAACCACCAAGTATCTCGTCACTTCCCTCACCGGTGAGCACCATCTTTACCGTTTTGCCAGCCTCTTTTGACAAAAGATAGATCGGTATATCTGAAGGTTCGGAAACCGGTGCATCCCGGAAACGAATCAGTTCAGGCAGGAACGAAATCAACTCATCATGCGATACAGTCAATTCATGATGCTCTGTATTGAAATGCCTGGCTATAACTTCGGCATATTGTAGTTCGCTGTAGTCCGCTTCACCGAATCCAACGGAGAAAGTCTTTACAGGATATGAGCTGTATTCGGTCATAAGACCGACCACTGCCGAAGAATCTATTCCGCCAGACAGAAAGGCCCCGAACGGTACATCGCTAATCATTCTCAGCCGTACTGCCTCACGAAGCAGATTTAGAAATCCCCTGGCAGCGTTCTGATCTCGTTCATTGCTGCGATAAGCCCGCTTGTCTGGAGGAAAATAATACTGGCTATGCGTTAACTTGCCATCCTCGTAGAGCGCGATAGAACCGGGTTCCAGTTTATAAATATTTTCGTACAGGGTTTCCGGGCCAGGCACGTAGCGATAAACAATGTAATCCCTAATCACGTTCTCATTGACTTTATACTGAGGGGTATGAAGTGCAATGAGCGATTTAATTTCGGAAGCAAACAACAAGGTGTCTCCCTGCTGGCTATAAAACAGCGGTTTCTTTCCGAAGCGGTCGCGAGCCAGCAGCAGAATTCCCTTTACACTATCCCAGATTGCGAATGCAAACATGCCGCGGAACAGTGTTACACACTGCTCGCCGTATTCCTCGTAGGCATGAACGATAACTTCGGAATCTGAAGATGTCCGAAATATGTGACCTTTACCCAGCAATTCTTCACGCAGGCTAAGATAATTATAGATTTCCCCGTTAAACACTAGAAATATGGTCTGATCTTCATTCGAGATGGGTTGCTTGCCGGTTTCGACATCAATTATCGACAATCGCCTGTGACCGAGTCCAAGATATTCACCGCTACGTGTCTTTGATTCGTAGTAGCCGCTATCATCCGGTCCGCGATGTTTGATCGCATCAGTCATGGTATGCAACGATCTGGTCGAGCCAAGCCGCTGATCGCCCGACACTATTCCTGTTATGCCACACATATCTGGATCACGGATAACGTGGTGGTCTACATGCGCTATCCAGCGCACTGTAACGCAATATCATTTTACGAATTGCCTTCCGTTTATTTTCTCCTTCAAACAGTCAACTTCTTCTTCAAGCTCCCTCTTCAGAGTATCCTTGAACCATGCGACCTTATCCTTATACAGCTCATACTTGTCCAATATTTCAACTACTCCCGCAGCTATGGACTGCGGGTCGTTCTTCACATACACCGGGACATCCCTGTACAACAATCTAGCCGTTTCCGTGTCGGATAGGATAATCGGCACTCCAAACGCAATTGCCTCAGCAGCCGCGCTGGGTTGCGTTCCTTGCTGCGTTGTCAGCGAAATGGCAGCTCCCGAGTTAACAAACAGGTCATTGAACTCGCCGACTTCCAGATAACCGGTAAACACAAGATTTTGCGGAAGATTTGACCTCAGATTTATCGGCAAACGCTCAGTGAACCATGTCATCGCATATTTTATGTTTGGTGTCTGCCTGACAGCTTCTATGAATTCTGCAATTGGCTCATCGGATGCGAGATTCCAAGGGACAATTACATAGCTGCCGGCAACCAGTCCGAATCTTTTCAATACTCCCGTATTCTCCGCCTTCCCTGCTTGCGGCAACGGATCCCTCATCACCATAGTTTGGATGCCAGCTTTTTCTGCATACTTCCTGACATCCTCATTGTGAACCAGGATCGCCGCCGCATTTCTCAGCAGCGATCTCGCAAACGGCCAACGAATCCACCACTCCAGAAACATCGCGTTATGACAATCCGCAATGTATGGGGTCTTTGTCAGCAGCCCATAAACACCAACTAAGTATAATGCAGGCGTCGGCGGCAGTTGAATAAAGATCAACGAAGGTCTGTTTCGAATCAGATCAAGGACGGTTTTGAGCGATTTGAATATATAGGAAATTGCCTTGAATACTTTCGACTTCTCTTCCCAGGAATAGTGGTAATAAACAATATTCGTATCGAAGTAGTACGCAATCGACTCTGCTCTTCTCTGGTAGATCTTCCATATTTGAAACAAATTACTATTGCTAGCCATCATCTATTCATACCATCCAGATACCCAATTATTTTACTACCATTCAATTCGCTGCTTTCCCAAATCTAAGCTTGCTTTTGACATATCTCCTGATCAATCCTCCAATGGTTTTGGTATAAGTCAAAAGTAGAAATTTCATTCGCCTATTCGGATAGTGTATTTTTGCGAAATTATTGTAGATATTGTAGTTATTCATTGAATATGGCCCGATAAACGTTTTCACTATGCCCTTCAACGTTATCTCTTGTGTCGGTAACACCATATTATTGGTGTTGACTTCACTTAATATTACCGAGTCAAAGTCCACGAAAACACGGTATCCTTTATAGTGTGCGCGCAGAACAAGGTCCGTATCTGCATGATACTGGGGAAACCTGACTTCGTCATACAATCCGATTTCCTGGAATACCTCGACCGGGAACAAGACTCCTTTTCCCGGCAAATGCGTCACTTCTGCGAGCCCAGTATGCCGATCATTGCGTATCTCGCCGGGTCTTGTTAAGCGCGCGCTACTGCATTTGTCATCGTTCATGATATAACCACTGGTCTCTATCACATTAGGATTGTCTGCATACACGCACAGTGAGCCAATTATTGCGTCAGGAAATTCCCAGGTTCTGCCAAGTTTTTGTTCCAGGTAGTTCGGCGGGAGAAGAGCATCATTGTTCAGAGTCAGAATATAGTCGTTTTGATGACAGTGACACAGGACATAATCTACGCAGCGGTTAATTCCCGCAGTCCACCACAATTTACCGGTTCCCCTAATAACCACCCCATCGGGCCAATGATTCTTAAGGTATTCGCCGGTTCCATCAGTCGAACCATCATCGCATATCACTAGTTGATAATTGTTAACAGTCTGGCATGCCAGCGATGTAAGAAACATCTTGGTCTCCTCTATCCGGTTATGGACAGGAAACACTATGTATACAGTTGAATTGTTCTCTTCTGACATACACACAATAACACTGGTAAAACCAGTTATTCCAGAACAAATGAAAATGTCATTTCACAGGGCAACTTCCCGTCGAAGCGATACACGAGCACCTCACTTGGGGCCTTGCTCCCGAGCACCGATGAATACCAACCCAGAATCGGATTTACAGCACCTTTTACCACCTCTGAAGTGATACCTATTCCGCCTGAAACTTTCATTTTTGTGCCATTTTCCTGGTGTGTTAGTATCCAGCTGTTACTGGGTTGATCCCATTCACTGTTGATGTCAGGATGTAAATGCCAATGCCAACATAAGCGGTGGATGCCATCACCTCTAAGCCTGTCAGTAACCTCCAGACGACTTTCGTTTGTATAGTATCGAATTTTTCGCTCATGTATTACGCCGATCCGGCTGTACCCGTCGTGAGTACCGCTTACCCACTGTTGCTGATCTTCAAACCCATGACCCGAGAAATGTGCATTGGCGTGGTTAAGCCACAGGAAATCCCCACCTATCGTCGATTGGTCAGTATCGTCGATAACTACTGTATTGTGCGCTGCCGTACTTCTGAAATAATTTCTCCATTCCGGATCATCATGGTAGGTATAGGTACCGGGGTCCACAAGCCACCACTCATCGTCTATTGCCAGGCATATACTCAATGCATCTGCATGCCCGTGCGCAGCGATGGCGGTATAACCGAGTGGCCCAGCATCAAATACTATGCGCACTCTATTGTCGCCGAGTACCGCGTATCCGCCGTCTTCAAAAAGACAAGGCGGACATTTTATCTCGGTGACTTCACCCACCGGAACTGCCATGGGATCCTTTTCTGTCATCAAAGCATACCAGAAAGACTTTTCCGTTATATCGTTTTTCTTGTTATTCCGCATGTTACATGAGGAAAGGATGTCGTGAAAAGGATCATCTAAGCCATTGACTGAAAACCGCGCGACAAACCCATCATCCGCGTCACCAATCTGCGGAGGCTCACCTTTATTAGGTACCAGAGCATCCAGAAAACCAGCCATATTAGCTATTGTACGGATAAACTGTTTGGAAAACCCGTGGCCAACCCGTATCCCGACCAAATGGGCAAACAGTAGGTACTCCAGTACCCAGTAGTGGTAATAGATCGACTGTTCCTTGTCTACACCGTCCGGATGCACCTGTTTTTCAGCCTCCTCTTCCAACAACCTGTTCGCGTAGTTGGCCCACTTTCTGCCACGAGCACCCAGGTCGAATACGCTGCACGCAGTCCACAAACCAGTCAGTTCGCCGACTAAATGATTGTTCGCCGAAGAATGCAGCGAGAGGTGGTGGCGTATAAACCAGGCATGCTGGTAGACTACGTCGCGCAGATGTTGTTCATTGTCTCCCAGAGAAAACAGGCCGCGCTTTTCACCGCTCAACAGGAGCAGACCATGAACGATACTCCAGCTGATGATCCTGAGTGCCACTTCCAACGAACTGCACCAGTGTACGGTGTAGCCAAAAGGACAGGAATCTACCCATGAGGTAATATGCTTCCGGATGGTGTCCTTATAGATAGCTTTTCCTGTTAGAAAGTAACCAACTGCCAGCGGCACCAAGTATTGCTGTCGGCCGAGCTCCCATATTACTTTTACATCTCCCACTTGCTTTTTCTTTCGGTAATTGATGCGTTTCCCGTAACCGGAAGGTGATCTGACACTGTTTATGGGTTCCATAAGCCAGTCTATCGAATCGCCCAGATTCACATTTTCGTAGGAGAAGAGATCTATCCGGCCATTCGCGAGTCTATCGAGTTTGTCTGGATTCAATTTGAACTGGTTATGCCAGCTGCTCGCAATATCTTTTTCGCAAGCTTTAAATATTGGCTTATCCCCTACCCCTGCTATTTTCACACGCGGACGCCATCCAGTGGCCAACAGGACGGCTTCAACTCTTTGAAACAGTGATTGCCATACCCTATAGCCTATTTCGGCGAATCCCATCGCCTCTATTCTTTTTATCGCCCATGCCAGGTTCAAGAATATACCCCGTATTGATTTTTCCCGATTATGTCTCTTCTAAAAATCCGTTGTATGAATAGCATGAGACCTGTTTGAGGCTGTGCTATCAGCTATGATAAATTGCGTCTCGTCCGATGGACCGTCGCTTAAAGGTAATCTATCTATTCATCACATGGCCTGCCATTAAAAACAGGCAAACCTTAACGCACATTATCTTTTCCTAGGTAACCTACCTAACTACTACAGTTTACTAGTGGCGAATTGATGCTCCAAATAACTTGCCAATCTCATTGCTAAAGCAACAATAGTTAATGTTGGATTAGCATGGCTCGATGTTGGGAACACGGAACTTCCCGCAATGAAAAGATTATCCACACCGTGGACTCGACAATCTTTGTCGACAACTCCCTCCTTAATATCAGACGTCATACGGGTAGTTCCTAAATGATGCCCACCTTGCGGAACAGGCTGGATGCTACTAGCGTCAAACTGCATACATCCAAATCTCTTTCGATCAAGTTCTTCACCAATTATCTCAAGGGACTTCTCTATCGTGTATAGATCTAGCTCGTTTGTTTTCCAATCAACATATATACGCGGCATCCCTAACCGATCTTTTTCAGTTGCCAGCTTCACGCGACTATTTGGATTGGGGGTCTGCTCCGCATTAACATCTAAAGGGTATTTATTGCTCTTCGCTTCTAATACTACCGACGGCAACTTTCGATTTGCAAAAATTCGTCTGCGAATAATATCTTGAGAAAAGCCAATAATCTCTGGAATATTAAATAGCACATTTCTCAGGTGCGGCCATAGCAGGTTCGTTTTATTTCCAAATTCAGAATGAACCCATTCTTCTTTGCTAAATGCACTTCTATATTCCGGATGCACCAATATTTTTGCCAGAAACAGCGACGAAAGAATCCCATTGCCATGAGATGGATCCCTCGCATCGGGATAATGCAGCCTGGCAATAAAGTTTCCTATCTTATTAATTCTCTGAACCAGCGGAGATATAGAAAACCGTCGACGGCAATACACACCTTCCCTGGTTTTCTCATATTTGTAAATCACGCTCCGCACATCAGTCGTCAACTTGATAGTACCGGATGTATCAATAAGATGACACATATAGAAACGACCTACGTTATCATCGGTATTTCCTACACCATTGCCTATTACGTCATTCGACGCAAGCATTAGTCGTGGTGTTTCCAGCCCACCCAATGCCAGCACATAGTGATCTGCCACTATCTCCAATTTTCTTCCAGATAATGTCTTCGATATAAGTTTTACAACGTGATTTCCTGATTCGTTAAGACTGATATTTGTGCAAGTAGTATTTTTTATTAAATCAACATTGCCTGATTTTACAAATACTTCCTCATAACGCTTACCAAAGTCCGTTGGCTTGCTAAATCTCTCCACACTCGTGGTCAATACTTTATCACTTACAAAACCCTGTATGAGACTCCCCGAATTATCACCAAATACTTCTTTCACCGTATATTGATATGGCCCTGCTTCGCAGAATATACTTGCACGCTTGTAATAAGGTAGAAGCTCCTCTAATTTAATAGGCCAACCGCTAAATGGCACGTAGTCTCGAACTTCGAAATCAATTTCATCGAACGGTACGCAACGGCCACCCCATACACTTGTTGTCCCACCTATAACACGGCGGCGATACAGTGATAAAGGTGGATGATTACTATTTTTAGCGGTTTCCCCACGAAATAGATCATCAAGTTTCTTATCAGGCCTCTCTCCCCCGCTCTCAATTAGAACTACACGACACTTGCTCCGGGCAAGCTCTGCCGCGACGGCAATGCCCGCCGCTCCGGCGCCAACGATACAAATATCTACCTTTACATTATAAGTATCAGTTAGTTTGACAGCATCTATGATCATAACTACTCCTCACTAACCAATGAGACAAATATTCAACCTCTGGCGCTTAAAGTATTATTTGTATATTTTCTCGCAAATGTTGTCGATTTGACATTCCGACTAGAACAACTGAAACAGATGAGTTGGATAACGCCATATTCACAGCCTGTCTCATCAACAACATTTTGTTTTCATTTGACGCAGGTTCTGTTGCCCTCTCTTTTGCCTCGTTAAGTTCTCCACTAGCAAAAGGTTGGCGCGCAACAACACCAACATGCTTTGTTTGCGCCTCTGGAAGTACCGATTCAAGGACTTTTCGTTCACCTGAATTTACAGGAATCTGTATTACAGATATTTCAGGTACATTCATACAAAATAGAGCTTCATCTGGCGAGCGGCAAGATACTCCAAAGCTTCTTATCTTTCCTTCATCACGCAGACGATTTGCGATATCTATGTATTCCATATTCTCTAAGATGGCAAATGGCGGATCATGTAACATAAAAACATCTATATAGTCAGTTTTTAAGCGTCGCAGGCTTTCCTCCAAGGCTTTCACTAAATATTGTGAGTCAAACCGTTGGCTAATGTGTGCCGCACGTACTTTTTCCACATTTCCTCTTAATGTAGGAAAAGACTTGAGGAACTTGCGAATCGGCTGCTTGAAACGCGACGCCACCCTAGCAGTCTGTGAGAAGCAATACCCTGCCTTCGTCTCAAGTATTATACGGTCACGCTTCCCGCCAAATGCTTTCGCAAGTAAACGTTCGCTATCTCCTTGACCATAGCTATCCGCTGTATCAAAATAATTTACACCGAGATCCAGGGACTCTTGTAACATCAAAATTGCTTCCTTGTTACTGCCACTCGATAGAAATGATCCCAGTCGGCTGCATCCAACACCTAAGACTGAGGTTCGAAGCCCTGTTTGCCCTAATTCGCGGAATTTCATTTTGTCTCACCATAAGTGTTTGTAAAATTCACCATATGCCAATACTAACTGATTAAATGACTCAGGTTGCCTGAGTCTCAGGATTCTCCATGAGTTCTTTTTTTAATTTTTTAAAACCATCTTGCAAATATAGCGGAAGGTGATGGCGCTATGTAATCTGCTCATACATATTGACTAGCTTTTGTCTGACCACATCGTCACTATAATAAGCTTGGTAAATATTTTTTGAGTCTTTGCATACTTCAATGTACTTTTCCTCTTCTAAATCGAATATATTTTTCATTACTTGCGCCGCTTCAGTCGCAGAACGTACAATATATATACCGTTTCTGTCACTTCCCCCATTATCTATAGGAACATGCGTAGATATTACCACGGGGGTACCGACTGATAGCGCCTCCAATACACTAAGGCCTAATCCTTCCCACCGTGATAGCTGCAAATAGATTTTGCTCCTTCGGAGCATGTTATATTTATCCTCACCGAACAGTTGGCCAGCGAATATTACCGACTCGTCAATAACAAGCCCAAAATCTGCGCACTTCCTTTTTATGAAATCGATTTCACTATCTTTGCCTGGCCCAATCAACGTAAATCTAACAGGCACGTTATGAACCTTTCGTAATATTTTTATAGCTTCAAGCATCCAGTCGATGCCTTTTTGAAGGGGTTCGAGGCGACCCACAAAACAAACGCTGGGAACATCACATTTATTACGACTATATATGCGCTTGTCGTCAGGTGCGTCTATCGTGTTTGGAACCACTACTACCTTACGAGCACCCAACTGCATAAGAGTATCCACTTCCCGTCCGGATAGCGCGTGCACAGTTGCCGCATTTCTGATAACTTGCCTCTCGAATAACGACACATAGAGTTGCTTTGCTACTCTACGCCGCTTCAAAACATGCCCTTTGTATGGATTGTGCGGTGTAAAAACGTAGGGAATAGAATTGCGGCGCAATATTTTCATCAGCGCATAATTAACTGGGCTAAAGGTCGCATGAAGATGGAATACAGATGATCTTGCCGACAAGGTTTTCACCCAACTTTTAAATTTTCCTGGGAGGACAACTCCGTATGCTTTAGTTCTCCCAAATTCGTGCATCAATACTGATTCTTCTTCCTTTTCACTGTAACTATCTTCCTGCCAATCTGCATGAAAGCAGACTGTATGAACCTCATGGACATTTGACAAAAGCTGGGCATGCACATAAATAACTTGCTGAACTGCAATCGATGAATATCGACAATATACTCCAACATGATAAATCTTCCGAGCTTCTTTTTTCAAATCAACCCCCTAAAGATCATACCGCGACACTGGTGTGGAAGTCCCTGGGTGGGGGTACATCAATTATCAGGCCACATTCAAACCGCTATAGACCAAGCATTCAAATGATTAGTCAAAATATACACGGGTTAGATTCATAAAACCGTTATCTCATCATACAGCCTATTAACTACATGAGGCCAATGGTATTCTTCACTCCTTATTCTGGCTGCCGTTCCCATTTGCTCAAGCCTGTCTCTATTGTCTGATAGCTCCTTCATTTGTTTGTAAAGCGAATCTATTACACCATTGGCATCCATATCATTAGTTGCACATATTCCCGCGCACGTTTCGTTCACAATCTCGGCTGGTCCTCCTAGATCTAGACAAACAACTGGCAGTCCATTTGAAATAGACTCCAATACTACATTTCCACTTGAATCATGTAGACTTGGAAAAAGAAAAATAGTGCTATTTAGATAGTATTGTTTCAGATCACTCCTGCTAACCCACGGAATCCATTCCACACTATCTTCAATACAAAGAGTTGAGACCAATTCCCTCCAAGCTTTCTCTTCGGGTCCTTCACCGATCATGATAAGTCTGGAATCCGGATAGTGTGCCAGTAATTTAGAGAATGCACGAATACCAAGCCCCATTCCTTTCCAATATAAAAACCGGCCTACAAATAACACTCTAAATCCGCCCTTTTCTCGTGGAACCTCTTCTTTATCACTATTGTCCGTTGTTAGCGTATTGCCTCCTATTTCTAATCTAACCCTTACTTTGCTTCTATATTTTTTTGGCACAACGGATTCAGACTCTGCAGTCTTCACATATATAACCTGCGCCTTTTTAAACGAAGACCTAAGAAATGGATTAACTCTTGATAATACGATAGACATGTCTCGTACGAATTCAATAACTTTTGCAGTTCTTGATAGTATCGTTCTTATACTTCGCGGTGATCGCTCACCTCCTCCCAATGGCCCAAATACAAATCGCGCGTTGGTTATGTTCCCCATAAATGTAGACCTTCTCACCGCACCATACGTTATATGGTGAACAACATCGAAAGGGGTCCTTTTATGTATTATATTTATCTTTCTATACGCTCCGTATTGCCACGCAAAATGATATATATGTTCCCATACATACCAATAGAATCGATGTCCCAAAGCAAATGGCCAGATTTTGTACCAATTTGCCCAATGAAATATCCTATGTGGTTCATAAAATATGAATTTTATATTTTTATATTCAATGTTTTTAATTTCTTCCTCAATTTTAATTCTATTTTCGCTAGTAGTCACAACGGTTGTGCTATACCCAAGCCTTGCGACTTCAATGGCCCAATGCCACCCCACTCCCGGTTCTGATCCCGTCCCTGGCCCACAGGCATAGGCTGATAACAATACTCTCATTATTACTTTCCGATACGAGATTCTAACTGCAAACGTTTTATAACGTGCACCGAATATAGGAATTGATATTATATCAACTACTATGGTTTGTATATCGTGGCCTATATTATACTAGAGTCTGGGTTTTACAGAGTTTTCACAGTCGACCGAGGTGCATGCAAGTCCCTATGCTTACCAATTCGAGTTGGCATTCGTAAACTGACGACCTGCATCCGAGCTCAAAACCGGCGGCGCGTACACCTCAGCATGGCTGGTCTTACCCACAAAGTACACAGCTTGCCGGACTAGGCGTTCTGCGTGAGCTTGCCTGACTGGATAACAACAGTTCAATGCCGTGGTCACTGGAACTCGGCGCTAACGTACTCGGAACCGATTACAACTACAAAAAAATCCACTCCCTGAACAGGAAGTGGACCATGATGCAAAAGACTGGTGGCCTGCCGCTACAATTTAGCGCGGAGATTAATGGGTGATCGG
>VAOU01074971.1_pt1 | contig 12013 bp, 12 predicted proteins | sample 3393871 | NCBI WGS metagenome assembly VAOU01 (sample SAMN08290440, study PRJNA428436) | hydrothermal vent metagenome | isolation source: Deep-sea hydrothermal vent chimney | place: Atlantic Ocean: South-mid Altantic Ridge | depth 1820 m m
AGATGAAAAACTGCATCAGTTCAGACTCATTTATAGATTGGAAAATACTATCGCCGGAAAAAAGGGCGCGGGCTAGTTTAGGAAAAAGCACTACTTTTGACTGTCATTAAGACAAATTTCATCAAAAGCTACAATCATTGTGACTATTTTTCTTCGGCTTGTTTCAATATTTCAGGTTTGCCAATGGTAAAAGACTCCCCATATGGGATAATATTGCCGAACAGTTCCGATTTGCCAGCTATCTGTGGAGAGCCAAACACATCACTACTAATGCCACACTGATCACATGTATCTAGTAACCTATGAGGACCAAGAGATTTAAGCAATCCTTCCTCGTTATTAGAACTAGCAAATACTGAGATCATCGCATCCTCCTAATCTTTATAATAATTCCACTTTTGTGAAATTGCAACTACCGACACTTTAAGTTCCATTTCTGTTGTTCGGACAACATTGATTATGCCTTTAGTTCTAAATTCACTCCGACATCGGCAACTTTCCAATGCAGCATGAAGCAATTCATAATTGACTTCCGGAACTTGCGTCACGCTAATTTGTTGCAATATATGCGCCATAAGCGGTTGTTGAGCTTGTGCTGGGAGATTTTGTGGAATGCTAACCTGTGTCACGGGCTTTAAAATCTTTGCCGTCGCCTCGTTCGACATTACTATTTCTAAAGGACTAAAAGGCTTCTCACATTCCATTTCATCAGATAAATCTTTCCATATCCGCCACATTAGGTCTTGAATCTCATTGTTAGGGTTTGTTACAGGCAAACCTATCTCTTTCGCTTCTTTCCTGCCAACTGCGTGCCCGTGATGAAAAAACGACTCATTTAAGTCCTTGGCTATCTTCTTGGCTTTTTTTGGGTCATTCATATGTAAATTTAAAAGTTTCTCACCAATAGATACAGAAAGATTGACGCTCCTCTTTGCAACGCCAATAGGCAATGCTCCAACTTCCTCACAAAATATCTGAAAAGACTTTTGCAGATTTGTATCTTCTTTAATCCCAACATCCTCGCGCACAAATTCCATAAAATGACGCAGGTCCTCTGCTCCAAAACTAACTTTCTCTCCACTTTTTTTCTGATATCCTAGCTGTGGATCAACAGGCCCCAAATTTGAAAATGGATGCATAATGATCTCATCGGCCCCAAGAGCCAGCAAAGTAGCAGCGCTAAATGCTTCGTATGGAAGCAAAGCATATATGCGATCAAATTTTTCGCGCAAAAGAGATATTACTCTCCAAGCAACAGTAGGATCACCCCCATTGCTTACTATTAGAAAATCAACCTCTTTGGTCTCTGAAGGTATCTCCAATAACTGCTTTGTAAACTGCTGTATAACATCGGCAGCCATCGCGCCTGTCGCGTTTCGCCTTTGGCTTGTAACGTATGTAATAAGCGGATGGCCCCGCATCTCTTCAATTTTTTTATAAATTTCTTTGCGTTCTATAACTGACATATCGGTCTAATCTGATCGTAATTATCCACCAAGCCGTACCACCACACTGGAAATAACACTATCACTATCATAATATTCCCACAATACTAAGTGAAAGAAAAGGAGTATCTAAGGGATTTGATCGATTTGAAAAACTGCCCCACTACCGGAAAAAACCTCAGACAAAATCGAGCAGTCTGTCGATATCGGAGGCTGGATTGTAGAAATGGGGCGATACTCTTATCCCCTTGCCTCTTTTAATAACCATGATCTTGTTGTCGGCGAGCCGTTTTGAAAGCTCATCGGTTTTGCTTTCGCCGGACGGAGCGAAAATCACTATTCCCGATTTCTCACCCTCCTTTCTCGGAGCGAAAATCTGGCAGTCTTTCGTTTGAAGACCTTCGATAAGCCTGTCGGTAAGGGCGATAATGTGCGCCTCGTTGCGAGCGACACCCAATGACGTAACAAGTTTTATCGACTCGTGCAGGCCGTAAATCCCCGCAAGATTAGGGGAGCCTTCCTCGAATCGCCGGGCGTCGTCCCGGAATGTCATATCTATGTCGGAGAAGTCCTCGCCGTTTATCACGCTGTTCCAGCCGACTCTGAGCAGGTCAAGGTCTTCAAGCCGCTTTTCATCGCAGAAAAATATTCCCGACCCCATGGGGCCGCAAAGCCATTTAAAGCCGCCGCACGATAGAAAATCTATCCCGCTCTGTTTCACGTTCAAAGGGATCGCGCCAAGCGACTGGATGGCGTCCACGAAAAAAAGAACGTTTTTGTCGCTGGTTAAAGCGCCAAGGGCGTTAAGATCGGTTCTGTGGCCGGAAAGATATTGAACAGAGGATATGGCCACTATTTTTGTTCTGGGGGTGATTGCTTTGGCGATAGAGTCGATTGTCACTCTGCCATCATCGTTTTTTACCGTTTTCACGACCACGCCCAGCCTCTGGAGGTTGAGCCAGGGATAAACGTTGGATGGAAATTCCAGGTCGTTTATTATCACCTCGTCCCCGCTTCTCAAACCAAGCCCGGAGGCCACAAGCGACACACCGTCTGATGTGTTCCGGACAAAAGCGATCTCCTTATCGGACGCGCCTATCAAACCTGCGGCGGTTTTACGCGCCTGTTTCGCTCTGTCGCTCCACTCGTCCATTTTCAGATAGACGGATTGGCTTATCTCGTCCAGCAGAGAAACCATCGCGTCCCGGCCGGGGGAGGCGAGCGGGGTCATTCCCGCCGCGTTGAGGAATGTCATTGCGGTGAGCGCAGGAAAGCTCTCTCTTATCGCGACCGACTCATCGTCCTCAAAAAGTCTTGAAACAAGCATAAAGTTGAACTCTAAGAATTAAACTGTGTATAAAATCGGGCTGTTCTTCCAGGTATTCGCTGAAAAGCTGTTTACATACCCTTCTGGCATAGTTTAACATAATAGATTGAATTAAATTTGGAGAGAAAATGGTTGAAAATGAACCGTTCGTGGATTTGCATCTTCACTCTACCTGCTCAGATGGCGGCGATACACCGGAGGAGATTGTATCGAAAGCCTCAAAGCTTGGTTTTTCATGTGTTTCCATCACCGATCATGACACCTGCAAAGGTTATAAAAGAGCGCGTGAAGCCGCTTTAAAACATGGTGTGGAGCTGATTCCGGGAATAGAGGTCTCCACACAGATGGGTAACCGCTCCGTTCATATACTCGGCTACATGGTGAATCCGAAAAGCGATGCCATTGAAAAAATAGTTTCCGTCGCAGGGCAAGGAAGGCTTGAAAGGATGGAGCGGATTGTATCAAAGCTGTGCAAGCTTGGATACAGGGTGGATATCAAGGGTGTTATCCGCTTCACCGGAGAGGGTGTTTTAGGCAGGTTCCTGCTGGCGAAATACCTCGTCTCCATCAAACAGTTCAAATCGACACACGAAGTCTTCTCAAAGGTTCTGGGCGATGAAAAACCTGCCTTCGAGCCGGTTCCGGGATTTGCGCCATCAGAGGCTATCGAGCTTATCTCCGAGGCGGGCGGCGTGTCGTCTCTTGCGCATCCCGGCGGAAGTTTCTCCACCGAAGAGATTGAAGGATTTATAAAGGCGGGACTTGACGGGATTGAGGCATTCACTCCTCATCACGACCCCGCCGACGAGCAAAAATATATAGATATTGCCAGCCGTCACAATCTTCTGGTTACCGGCGGCTCCGACAGTCACGGCAATCCCGACTACAGGCGCCAGATTGGAGCCGTTAAACTTCCCTACCGGCTGGTTGAAAGCATCAAGGAAAGAACGGAGCAAGAAGTCACTACTGGATAGTGACGAAAGGATAAATACATGAGATTGAGAAAAGAGATGATCGAGTACCTTGCGGGACGCATCATAGATGTACTGGAGGAAAAAGAGGTGATCGACACGGGAGATGAGCAGGAAAGCGTGTCCGCCACTGTCTCCGGGATTATTACCAGGGATTTACAGGTTGAAGATGAGCTTAACGACGAGGTAAAAGTGATCCTTGAGAAGATGGGTGATGAAATCGACAGCGCAAACATTAACTACCGGAAAATGTTCCAGATGGTCAAACAGAAATTGGCCAGGGAACGCGGTTTGATCCTTTAACGGAGATGGTTCAATGAGACTTAGCAGGGAAAAAATAAACCACCTGTCAAAGCTGATTCTTCGCGGATTTTTAGAAGACGACCGGCTTGAGTTTTTCTGCGATGAAAACGATCTACGGCTGGAAATAGTCAATATTTTGCGTACGGAGCTTGAAATAGAAGAAGATATAGACAGCTCCGTCCGTAAAATGATCGAGTCGTATTCTAAAGATATCCGGGAGGGAACCGACGAGTGGGATATCCTGTACCACAAGCATTACAATGAGGAAACCAAGAAACGGAGGGGGATATCGCTTTAGGGAACCCGCTCTTGAGCGGAGGGATTAAAAATCCCGATAATCGTCCGTTGCCTTGCCCTCCTGATAAAGCGCGTTTTCCTGCCGATAATTCACGACAGATGATTTTTATTGACTGATTACCTCTATTATTGCAAGATGCAATTATTGTAATCGGTCTCAAAAAGCAAGGTGAGCAATTGGATAAGTTCCGAAGACTGACATTTTTGGTGTGGTTTGCGCTTTTTCCGCTTTTATTCATTAGCTATGGCGGAGCCGAAGCGGGCATCCTCTGCATTGATACGCACCATGTGAATTTCGAAGCCGCAAACTATGGGCGCGGCGCGGTCGCTTTTCCTGTTAAGCCCAGGGGGCCGGTGGACGAGCGTCATGGCGACCACTGCCTCGATATTCCCCTGTCGATAGGAGACATACAACCTGCTGTCTATAAGATACAGCAGACCGATCTCCACTCGTGGACACCAGATATCGCCGGGGCTATCCCCGGACAAGCTCCTGAGATAGCCCCTGTTAAATACTTATACTTGCCCGATGTATCGAGGAGCAATCACACTCTCTCACTTCTTCGCTGTGTCATCCTCCTGATTTAACTCATCCAAACATTCCGCTCGCTGTAATCGAGCGAACCATAGACGCGCTTTTTGCGCTTTTTTATTAATGTTTCGGAGGAATTCATGTCGTTTATTAAAAGCCATTTTCCGTATGGCATGGCGCTATTGATTGGAGCCGTCGTATTCGCGGCGCAAAGCTCCAGCGCGATTGGGCCGGACGATATTCAATCGTATCAGGCTCCCGCAGAGCCGGCTGGCGAGAAGAATAATGACCAGCTATTTCCCCAGGAGCCGAAAGGGGCTATCAATCTGCGTCAGGCTTTATCTTTAGCCTTGATGAGAAACCATAGTCTTCGAGCGTTCGCGTGGGAAATCAGGGCCAGAGAGGCAAACACATTACAGGCGGGGCTTTTGCCAAATCCCACTGCGTCGGCCCTGATTGAAAACGCTCAGGGGACAGATTCATATAACGATTACAACAGGGCGGAAACCACGCTGTCGCTGAGTCAGTTGATCGAGCTTGGCGGCAAGCGCTCAAAACGGGCAAAGGTCGCTAAATTTGAAACGGCTCTTGCCGGGTGGGATTACAAAACGGCGCGCATCGATACGTTTGCCGAGGTTACAAAATCTTTCATCGACGCCCTGACCGCCCAGGAACAGCTTGCCTTGGCGAAAAAACTTGTTCAACTGGCGCAAAAGGCCTTGAATACGGCCACGGTACGGGTCGCGGCGGGCAAGGCTCCACCAATAGATCAAACCAAGGCGAAAGTTGAATTCTCTATAAGTCAGATCAGACTGCGCAAAGCGCGCGCCAGGGTTACCGCCGCATACAAGAAGCTGGCCGAGCTATGGGGTAGCGCCAGGCCGGTATTTGAAAAGGTTGATGGGAGCCTGGATGTAGTGGAGACAATTCCGCAAGTCGAGCAACTCGTAAAATTAATCGGAAGAAACCCGGAGATAGCCCGGTGGGATGAACAGCTTGACAAATACAGGGCGGCTGTCCAGTTGGAAAGGGCGGGACAGATTCCCGACCTCACTTTGGAAGGTGGCGTTCGTCAGTTAAGAGAGACGCAAGACACAGCGCTGGTAATGGGTTTTTCCATACCTATTCAAATATTCAACCGCAACCAGGGCGCTTTGCGCGAGGCGCGTTTCAATCTCACAAGAGCGAGGGAGCAACGTCAAGCGACTATATCCCGCATCAGATCCACATTGGCTCAAAGCTATCAGGAGCTATCGTCTGGAAACTCGGCGGCCCTGGCTCTGCGCGATGACGTTCTGCCCGGAGCGCAATTGGCTTTTGACACCGCCAATGTAGGATACCGCGAAGGGAAGTTCAGTTTCCTTGAAGTGCTCGACGCCCAGCGTGTCCTGTTTGAAGTGAAATCTGAATTTATCAATACACTGTCCGCGTACCACAAGGCGGTGGCGGATGTTGAAAGACTGATAGCTGGAGGAATAAATTTATCCAGCATGAATGGAGAGAAATAAATGGTGAATATAAAAGACAGGCCGGGCATAGCGCTGATCGCGCTGTTATTCGCCCTGCTCATTTCAGCTTCTTCGGGGTGCGACTCCTCTGAAAATCATTCCGGACAGAAAGAAAATTCTCTGGATCAGGGCGAGGAGAAACACGCCCACAACGAGAATGAAGACGCGAAACAGGGAAAAGGCCATGACAAAAGCGCTGATGCCGGTCACGGGGAGGAGATAGTACGTTTAAGCAAAAAAGAGCTTGAGGAGTTTGGAGTGCAAACCTCGCTGGCAGGGCCGGGGCAATTAAACATCAGTGTCACTCTTCCTGGCGAAGTCTCTGTAAACGCAGACAGAGTCGCCCATGTTGTCCCCCGCGTTTCAGGCGTCGTCCGCGAAGTCCGTAAAAACCTTGGCGACCATGTAAAGCTGGGGGAAGTGATGGCGGTTCTTGAAAGCCGCGAGCTTGCCAGCGCGAAGGCGGAGTACCTGGCGGCCATCGAGCGGCTATCGCTGGCCAAAGCGAACTATTCCAGGGAAGAGAGGCTTTGGCGCAAAAAAGTCTCTTCCGAACAGGATTACCTGAACGCCAAACAGGAGCTGGCGGAGATGCGTATCGCGCTTCGCTCCGCCGAGCAGAAACTTCACGCCCTGGGATTTACGGAAAAGTACCTTAAACAACTGCCCGAACACACCGACGCTACCTTTACTTTTTACGAAATCACAGCTCCGTTCAATGGAACCGTTATCAAGAAACATGTGGCGCTGGGCGAGGCGGTTCAAAACGACGCCGGCCTGTTCGTCGTGGCCGATTTAAGCACAGTGTGGGTAGACCTTAGCGTGTACGAAAAAGACCTTCCTTTCGTAAAAGAAGGAGCCAAAGTCTCTATTACCGCCGGGCATGGCATCCCGGACACCACAGGCGTTATCTCATACGTGGGGCCGATTGTCGGAGAGCAGACCCGCACCGCCATCGCGCGCGCGGTTGTATCCAACGACAAAGGAGCGCTTCGTCCCGGTCTTTTTATCACCGGCAAGGTCACTGTCAAAAATATATCCGTTCCCGTCATCGCGCCGAAAACGGCGCTCCAGACCTACGAAGGCAAAACTGTCGTTTTCATTGAAACCGCAGAAGGATTCGAGCCGAGTCTGGTTACGGTAGGCCAGTCGGACAAGACAAACGTAGAGATCGTATCCGGGCTGTCTTCAGGAAACAAGTATGCAACCAAAGGCGCGTTCACGCTGAAAGCCCAGTTCTCCAAAGGAGAGTTCGAGGCCGGACACAGCCATTAAAGGAGAGTCGATAATGGAGCGGATAATAAATTTTGTTCTGAGCAACAGACTGCTTGTTACAGTCATGTCGCTAATGGTGATGGTAGCTGGTTACTATGGCTACACCCAGCTTCCGATAGACGCCTTTCCAGATGTCTCTCCCAATCTTGTCCAGATATTTACCGAGACTGAAGGACTGGCTCCCGAAGAAGTTGAAAAATACGTGACCTATCCTGTGGAGACGGCCATGAACGGTTTGCCGGGGATTGTGAAAATCCGCTCCGTCTCCAACTTTGGCCTGTCTGTTGTGAATGTTTATTTTGAAGACGGGATGGATATTTATTTCGCCCGTCAGCTGGTAAACGAGCGGTTACAAGAGGCCCGCAACGATATTCCGCCAGGCTTTGGCGATCCGGGAATGGGGCCGATATCCACCGGCATGGGGCTTGTTCTTTTCTACTACCTCGATGACGAGACAGGGAAATACTCTCTGACCGAGCTTAGAACTATACAAGATTGGGTGGTCAAGTTCAATCTTCAGACGGTACCCGGCGTAACGGAGATCCTGGGTATAGGCGGATGGGAGAAACAGTTCCATGTGGTGATTGATCCCAATGCGCTCCTTCGCTATGGCGTGACACTTGACAATGTTATCGACAGGATACGCGAGAACAACCTCAACGTTGGAGCCCAGTTCATAGAGAAGACCAATGAAGAGTTCATCGTGCGCTCGGTGGGTCTTGCGTCTTCGATCAAGGATTTGGAAAACATTATCATCAAAACTGTAGACGGGACGCCGGTGTTTTTAAAGAATATCGCTAATATCAAGATTGGCGGGGCTATCCGGCGTGGAGTTCAAACCATGAACGGCATAGGGGAAGTTGTAGCCGGAATGGTTATCAAGCTGTTCGGAACAAACTCGTCCACGGTAATCGGGAGTGTGGAGGAGCGGCTGTCAAAGATAAACAAGATTCTGCCTGAAGGCGTTAAGATAGTTCCATACTATGAGCAAAAAGCCCTTGTCGAGGCGTGCGTAAAAACAGTCAAGGACGCCCTCATGCAGGGGATCATACTCGTCATTATAATCCTCATGGTGTTTTTCGGGGCCTTCCGCCCCAGTCTGGTGGTGGCTATCTCCATTCCTTTCTCCGTCCTTTTTGCGATGGGCGGGATGTACTTATTCGACATCTCGGCGAATCTGATGTCTTTCGGCGGCCTGGCCATCGCTATCGGCATGATGGTGGACGGAAGCGTCGTTATAGTGGAGAACGTGGAGCGGATGCTAAGAAAAGCGGATCCGGGTGAGTCACGCGCTCACGTTGTCGCGCGCGCCTGCATCGAGGTTGGCAGGCCCATCGTATTCGCCGTCTCCATTATCATCATAGTTTTTCTTCCATTATTTACACTTCAGGGAGTAGAAGGCAAAACCTTCCGTCCGCTGGCGTACACGATAGCCCTGGCGATGTTCGGCTCGCTTTTGTTCGCCATCATTGTCGCGCCTATCCTCTCCCAATTGCTGATGAAAAAACCGGAAAGCGGTAAAAGCGGAGAGAGCGAAGCGCGTGAGGTATTTCTTGTTCGCTGGCTCAAAAAATTATACGAGCCTATGGCCCGCTTTTTTATACGGCGGCGATCTATGGCGGTGACCATAGCAATGGCGCTTGTAATACTCGGCGCGCTTGTCTTCCCCCGGCTGGGATCGGAGTTTACCCCCACGCTACAGGAGGGAACGCTGGTTTTACGGCTTACGATGGCTCCTTCGATCGCGCTTACGGAAAGCGCGCAGGTGACCATGCGCGTGGAGAGAAGGCTGATGAAAGTTCCAGAGATCACCGGTGTGGTATCGAGGATTGGCAGAGGCGAGGTGGGGGCCCATACCGATCCTGTCAACAGCGCCGAGATGTACCTGCTCCTCAAGCCGAAAGACGAGTGGCGTTTTCCCAGCGATCAGGAGAAACTTGAAGCCGCTATTCGTGAACAGCTTGGCGAAGTTCCCGGCGTCCTTACCAATTTCACCCAGCCTATCGCCATGACGGTTGATGAGCTTTTAGAAGGAGTTCGGGCGGAGCTTGCCATCAAGCTTTTTGGTGACGACCTGCGGATACTAAAACAAAAGGCAGATGAGATTGTCCAGGCTGTAAGCCAGGTCAGGGGTTCAGCCGATGTCCAGGCGGATCAGATATCCGGGACGCCCCAACTACTTATCAAGGTAGACCGCCAGGCCATCGCCCGCTACGGCATAAACATCTCCGATGTTCAATCGGTAATCCGCGCCGCCGTGGGTGGCGAGAAAGCGGGACAAATATTTGAAGGCATACGCCGCTTCGACATACTGGTACGATACGCCGCCCCGTACAGGGAGACAGCCGAGGCGATAAAAGAGATCCGCCTCAGAACTCCGGACGGCGTTGTGGTCCCTCTAACTCAGCTGGTGAGCATGGAGGAGATAATCGGCCCGCGCCAGATTACTCGTGAAAGCAACCAGCGGTTCATAACCGTCCAGTTAAACGTTAACGGCAGGGACATAGGCTCTTTTGTTGAAGAGGCGAAAAAGGTTATAGATGAAAAAGTCTCACTGCCTCCAGGATATCTCTTAACCTGGGGCGGACAGTTCCGCCTCCAGCAAGAAGCCAATAAACGTCTGGCCGTCGTTATTCCGGTCACGCTGGCTATCGTCTTCTTATTGCTGTTTTTCAGTTTTAACTCACTTAAAAACTCTTTCCTGATTTTGCTCAACATACCGCTTGCGCTTGTGGGGGGGGTTGTCGCGTTATGGATATCGTCCCAGAATCTTTCCGTGCCGGCCTCGGTCGGTTTTATCGCGCTGTTTGGCATTGCGCTTGAGAACGGAATGGTGCTGGTTACGTATCTCAACCAGCTTGTGCGGGACGGTGTTTCAATCGACGAGGCCTCGATTCAAGGCGCGCTTATGCGTATGCGGCCTGTGCTGATGACGGCTTTGACTACGGCGCTGGGCCTGATTCCGCTCCTTTTCTCCACAGGGACGGGTAGCGAGGTGCAAAGGCCGCTTGCGACCGTGGTTATCGGGGGCCTTGTAACTTCTACCATTCTTACTTTGCTGGTCATACCGGCGATCTACAAGTGGTTTGCTATAGACCCGCAGAATGAAACGTTGTCAAGCTAGAAGGAGGCGCAAAAGTGAAAGAGATAAAAGCATATATAAAACCTCACAAGCTTTCCGCTGTGACGCTGGCGCTTCACACTGTTGAAGGCCTGACGGGAATGAGCGTTGTGGACGCGCGAGGTTTTGGCAGGAGCATAGGCAAAAACGTAAGACATGGAGTCGTGGATGATCTGGTCGATTACATCCCGCATTCGAAGATTGAGATCATTTGCCGTGATGAGCTGGTGGACGAGGTCGTCTCGAAAATCGAAAAAGCGGCGCATACCGGCTTGCGGGGAGACGGGAGAATATTTGTCATCAATGTGGAAACCTCCGTTCGTATCGAAACCGGTGAGAGGAAATAGGGCAGTTTATAAAGGAGGGGAGATCATGCCGATAGCAAACATTCGGGAATGCTCCAGAAAAAGAAAATGACAGCCCACGGGCCCACGGGCCCAAAGCTGTAGAGCAGACCGCCCGTGCCGTAGAGCAGACCGCCCGTGCCGTAAGCAGACCGCCCGTGCCGTAGCAGACCGCCTGTGCTGTAGAGCAGACCGGTGGTCGGACGTTATTTGGTGGTTTTGTAGCCTTTTCCTTTCCAGCCCATGATACCGCCCTCCATATTGATAATATTCTTAAACCCGCTTGACTCAAGTATCTTGGCCGAGCGGGCCGATCTTACGCCGCTATGACAATAGACAAGAACCGTTTTATCTTTATAATCTTTTATTTCACCAATCCTTTCCGCGAGGTTTTGCACCGGGATCAGTTTTGAGCCGGCGATATTCCCCGTGGGGCCGGTATACTCGCCGGGCGTGCGAACGTCGAGGATAAGGTCGATTTTTTTGTTCCCGATAAGCTCTTTGGCTTTTTCAGGAGTGACATTAGTTATGGAGGACGCCTCATGCGCCAGGGTAAACGATGGAGCGACGATTATCGCGGCGCAAAACGCGAGAAGTGTGAAGATTAAACGTCTGCGGGTAAATTTTCTGATTTTGGCGGCCATTTTCACTCTCTCTATAATTTTGGGTTCAAAAAGTAACTACACTGCCAACTTTGGCTTCGTCGATCACCCTCTGCGCCCCCGACTTTATAACATTACCAAGACAGTCGTCTTCGGTCAACCCCCTGGGGGCCATACTGAGGTGACAAAGGTATATTTTTGTTTTTTGCTCCGCTATCTTGTTGAGATAGAACATGAAAGGCTTATAGTCGGAAGCTTTTAGGTCGTCGGCGTACCCTTTTTTAACAA
>VAOU01028095.1_pt1 | contig 12006 bp, 11 predicted proteins | sample 3393871 | NCBI WGS metagenome assembly VAOU01 (sample SAMN08290440, study PRJNA428436) | hydrothermal vent metagenome | isolation source: Deep-sea hydrothermal vent chimney | place: Atlantic Ocean: South-mid Altantic Ridge | depth 1820 m m
AGAATCACTCCTTCTCATCAGCTCCAACGCCTACGAAGAATCACTCCTTCTCATCAGCTCCAACGCCTACGAAGAATACTTCCTTCTCATCAGCTCCAACGCCTACGAAGACGGTAAAATAATTATGAAAAAAACACTTATTATAATCGGGGGGGTACTACTTATTATCAGTATTGGTGTTTTGGTATATGTTCTTTTCTTTGCCAATAGAGCGCATGTGGTGGTTACTCAACCAAACACAACGCAGGCGGTATTTCCCGTGGCGTCCAATAGCAAGACACCAGCCACCATTGCGGGTATTACCGGCGGAACAAGACCGACACAAAATAATATAACTGGGGCAGGCGCGGTAGCGGGCACGCTACCGCGCCTGGTGCAAATAAGTAAGGGTCCGGTGGTGCCATCAGTTTTTTCTTTTGACCAAATTATTGCAAGTTCCTCTACCGCATCAACCACAGCCACTGTAACAGCATCTACCACACCCATTATTACACCGGTTGTGGTGCAATATATAGACCGCCAAAGCGGAAATATCTATGAATACAACTCATCCACAGGAAAACAAACTCGCACCTCAAACAAAACTATCCCCGGCATACGGTCGGCATCGTGGCTCTCTGACGGGTCACTGGCATACGTGCAATACGTGTCACACACAGGAAGCGGTAGCGGAGAGGTTTCCACCTATGCTCTCCCAAAAAATGGATCAGGAGGGTTCTTCCTTCCACAGGGGTTGTCCGAGGTGTTTACAAGAGGCGCAAACTCACTTCTTGCCGTATCGTCCGGGGCGAACGGCTCCATAATAAAAAAGACGGGGAAGGATGCTTCAAATGTGTATACCGCCTTTCAAACACCGCTTTCGGCAATACAGGTGATGGTTGCCGGACCAAAAAATTATATCGTATACACAAAACCGTCTGCCGGTATTGGTGGGTATGTTTTTCTTGAGCACGGTAACACCGGCATCCTTACGCCTGTTGCAGGTCCTAAAAAAGGATTGGTTGCATTGGTAAATCACGCGGGCACAAGCGTGTTAGTAAGCTACATCAACTCCAGTGGCGATATGCGAACAGAGCTTGTGTCTACACAAACTCATGCAATTATTCAATTACCAATCTCCACTATCGCAAATAAGTGTGTGTGGTCACAAGATGATAGTGATATTTTTTGCGGGGTTCCGCAAAACCCGCCACGCGAGCTTTATCCGGACAGTTGGTATCAAGGCACTGTTTCGTTTACAGACCAAGTATGGGAGATAAATGTTACCGGTCGCTATGCAAAGTTTTTGTTTAATTTTTCAAAAGAAGAGGGAAAACCGCTTGACACCATTGCCCTCTCTGTTGACCCAAAGCAACAGGTTCTTTCTTTTGTAAACAAAAGAACCGGCGCACTGTGGGCATATCGACTCCAACCATAAAACACTTCGCACAAACAGGGTCGGTTAAGATATTTTTTTTGTATCAGAAACTGTTGGGACACCGGTTTTTATATTCGCAAGCAAGCGTTGCAGATATTTTTCTTGAAAGATGCCAAAAAGGTTTGTTGCCACAAAATACAAAGCGATTGCCCCCGATGTTGAGTATGCAACAACCGCAATAATAATTGGAAATACAAAACGTATTTGTGAATTCATAATTTTACTTATGTCTTTCATTTTCCCCGTCTGCTGTGTCGTTTTTGTGCGTGTGAGAGTGAGGGTTGCTTGGAAATACTGTGTGATGCCGGCAAACGCGGCGAGTATCATACTTTTAGACGCCATATGAAAGATACCGAGAAAATTCATTGAAATTGTTGTGGGGGCGGATACGAAAGAATAAAGAATCTTACTGTCAATATGAGGAAGCGCACCGTACAAAAACACCATATAAAGCGCCAACAGTATCGGTATTTGAAGAAACATCACAATAAAACTTGAAAAAGGATTTACGTTCATTTCTTTATAAAGCGCCATGGTTTCCTTTGCTTGTTGTTCTTTGTTGTCTTTGTGTTTCTCCTTAATTTTATTCAGGTGCGGAGTCAATGAGCTCATCATGTGTTGTGTGCGTGCTGCCGAGAGAGAAAGTGGGAGAAGAATGAAACGAACCGCTAGTGTAATGATAACAACCGCCACACCAACATCTCCGGTTGGTATTATGTGAATAAGAAAAACCAATATGTTGTAAATTGGGTTATAAAAAAAGGTGTTAAAAAGATTTGTTATCATAAAGGTGACGATTGAAAAATATTATACTTTCATTATAAGTGATGTCAGTTCTTTTTGTATATCTTTATAGGGTACGTTGGTTATTTTTACTTTTACAAAAACCACACAATTTTTATTGGGCGGTGTGGTGGACCTAAGTATGGAAAAAATACGGCGCTTGGTTTTGTTTCTGTTCACTGCAAGTCTTTCAATTTTTTTACTTACCACAACCGCACACCCACCAACACCCTCATTGTATACGACTGAAAAATGTGAGGATTTTACTTGTTTCCTTGATTTCAACACTGTTAATACTTCCTGCCGATCCATTCGACACGGTGCAGGCATAGATTATACCGTAAGGCTTTTTCTTCCTTTTCTTATGCGATTGCGTACCACTTTTTTTCCGGATTTTGTTTTTGAACGCGAAAGAAAACCGTGTGTTTTTGCTCGCTTTCTCTTTTTTGGTTGGTATGTTCGTTTAGGCATGTTATCCACATCATATTAACAGGTTATCCTCAAAAAAGCAAAAAATGTATGTTTTTCGGTCTGTGTATCTATTTCAAAAGAAGGGGGTATAATAAAAAGCACTATGTATATTGAAGAAAAGAAAATGGTACACGTAACGCTCAGTCCGAAAGAATTATGGGAGTATGTGCTCACACAAATGGAGCTTTCTATTTCACAAGCAAATTTTAATACATGGTTTAAGAAAAGTTTTATATTAAAAATAGAAAATGATGTGGTATTTGTCGCAGTACCGAGTCTTTTTTTTAAGGAGTGGTATTTAAAAAAATTCCACTCAATAATTTTAAAAATAGTTCGTTCAGTTTCTTATGAATTTAGAAATATTGAGTATGTTATTGTAAAAGAAAAATATAAACAGCCGGCAACAATAAACAAAAAACACACCACAACCTTGCCACTTAATGATTTTTACATTGATAAAAACGACAATCTAAATCCGCGGTATACATTTGATTCTTTTGTGGTCGGTTCTTTCAATGAGATGGCGTATACGGCGGCACAGGCCGTTATTAATAGATTGGGAATAACATATAACCCTCTCTTTATTTATGGCGAAACCGGGAGAGGGAAGACACATCTCATTCAGGCAGTTGGAAATCAGTTTAAGAAAATCTACAACAATAGAAAAGTATATTACATGACTTCAGAAAAGTTTACGGTGGAATATATAAACTCAATACAAAACGGTACCGCAAACAGATTTAAGGAACGTTATAGACAATACGATCTTCTTATTATGGATGATATTCAATTTCTTTCAAAAAAAGAAAAGTCTCAGGAGGAATTATTTCACTTATTTAATACACTCTATGACACCAACAAGCAAATAATTTTTTCATCTGATAAACCTCCGGCGGCAATTCAGGACATTGCTGAACGGTTGCGAAGTAGGTTTTCTGCCGGCATGATGATTGATATTGGTGAGCCGGATATGGAATCACGTATGGCGATTATCAACAAAAAACTCTCCGCTAATTCCACCTCTCTTGAGAGTAATATTGTGGAATATATTGCCACTACCATCCCAGGAAGCATACGAGAAATTGAGGGGGTTATTAATACTATTGTGTGTTATACACAAACAAAAGGGTCTTCTTTGGATCTATTGGAGGTGCGACAATTACTACGCTCTTTTTCTCGAACAAATAAAACCGTATCAATAAAACAAGTGATTGCCAAGGTGTGTGATTATTATAATATGGAGAAAGACGTTGTGTATAAAAAAACAAGGAGAAGGGAGGTGGTGCGCCCGCGACAAATCATTATGTACCTTTTACGAGAAGATTTTAATGTGTCGTACACAAGCATAGGAACTGAGCTTGGTGGAAGAGACCACACCACAGTTATTCATTCTTGTGATAAAATTAAAAGAGATTTGGAAAAAGATCTTTATTTAATAAAAGAGTTGGGGGATATTCGCTCTTTATTTAAATAAACTGTGTATAACTTATGTATTATATGTTAATTACCCTGAGTATAAAGTGTGTATAATTATATACTTATTCTAAATATTATGAAAATTCATAGAAATAAAAAAATAGAACCTTTTGTTATAAATAGTTATTACCATATAATAACTATTTATATGCACATCTTATTTTCCCTATTAAGCTTTTATTTACGGCTTTTTATGGGGAAATACACATTATTCACACCCCTAATAAGACGGGTTATTGTAATTTCTATATAATTTATGTTTATAACTATTGAGAAAAGAGAATTTATTGAAGGGATACAAAAAATTATTCGGTTTACCCAGCACGGTGCAACAAGTTTACCCGTACTATCTTGTGTACTCATTATTGCTGGTGATGATGGTATTAAGTTTCGTGCAAATAATCTTGAGATAGCCGCTGATTTTAAAATCTCAGGAAAAATAAATACAAATGGAGTTGTTGCAATTCCAGCGGGAATTCTTCAACAAATAATCTCAACTCTAAATAACAATGGTGTTATTACATTGGAGCAAACAGGAGATACGGTAATTATTACCACAGACCATATAAAAAGTACCATAAAAACAATATCCCAAGAAGATTTTCCAAATATTCCAGCTATACAGAACAAAGAAACACTCTCTATGGATTCAAAAATTCTCACCTCAGCCGTTGATACAACTATTTCTTGTGCGTCTACTTCAAACATTCGTCCCGAGCTCGCAAGTATATTTTTTACACTCACAGTAAACTCAATGACAGTGGTGGCAACAGACTCATTTCGTCTTGTTGAAAAAACAATTCCGGTTTCTTTATCTATAAAACAAGATATTTCTTTCTTGGTTCCTGCAAAAAATATCTCAGAAATATTGAAAACTATTCCACAGTCCACAAAAATACATATTTATATTGATGAACACCAGCTGGTTATTAAGTGGGATGAGAACATTATTACCAGTAGATTAACCGGTGGTACTTATCCTGACTACAAACAAATAATACCAAAACAAACCACAAAAAAGGCCGTGGTGCTCCGTAAAGATTTTGACGCATTATTAAAACATACCAGTATTTTCTCAGACTCGTTTCAAAAAACAACGCTTATGTTTAATCCTAAAGAAAAAACAGTGTCATTGTCTTCTCATAATAATGATACCGGCTCATCAACAGGGTCTGTCCCGGCAGAGGTATCAGGAGACCCGATTGAACTTTCTTTTAATTATCGTTATCTACAAGCGCCAATATCACTTACACAAGCTGAAAATTTATCACTCCATGCAAATAACATAGGACAACCACTGATAGTGCGCAGTGTGGGCGACAACTCCTTCCTCTATTTAGTTATGCCCATGAACCAATAAAGAGCTGTGGTATGAAACAAATCAAAGACCTTCTACATAACAATAAAAAAACATACATACAGATAACAGAAATTCAATCAACCTGTGCAAAAATAATCACAGAAATTATACACTTTCAAATATCACCGGCAAAAATTCAATATAAAAACTCAACATTGATTATTTCGGTACCACCAATTGTAAAAACAGAAATACACGTACATAAAACTAAAATACTTGAAAAGTTACACCAACAAGGAATCACTATAACCGCAATCAATTAACTTTATTTGTAGAAGAAGATAGTATGAGATTGTTTCTTACCCACTGTGTTACCGAATACTCCCAATAATTATATTGTGGGTCAAGGGATGGATCAATCGGCTGGGGACCTTTTGGGTTGTTTTTGCTTATCCAATAAAGAAGGCTGTGTGTTTCGTATGTACCCGTGGTGTTTGGTATTTTATATATTCCGCGCAACACCGGGGAGATATTTTTGGGTATAAGTGTCGGCTCACCAAAGTATTTTTTGGGATAGGTGCTTAGCGCATACTGCATTATCTTATGCCACATGGGTGTAACAATATATCCGGCAATTTTCTTTACCATTGGAGCGTTGTCATTGTTCCCAACCCACGCCCCTATCACAATTGAGGGTGTGTAGCCAAGCGTCCATGCATCTCTAAAGTTATTAGTGGTGCCGGTCTTTACCGCAACATCGTACCCAGGAAAATTAAGGGGGTTGATAGGTGGGTATTCAGGATAACGAGCGGTATTGTTTGAAAGCATGTCTGATATATCATTTGCAACAAGGGTGGGTATAATTCTTACCGGACTATACGTATATTGTTCCAAAACAGAGCCATCCGGTTTTGTTACAGAAAGGATTGATGCGGTTTTATTATGAATACCGCCCGTGGCAAATATGCCATATGCGTCCACCATATCCAGCAGTCGCACATCGGCGGCGCCAAGTGCAAAAGAAAGCCCGTATTTTTTTGATGCTTGTATGGTGGTAAGTCCGGCTGCGCGTACAAGATCTATAACCGGCTGTATACCATCCAAATAAAGCACCTTCACCGCCGGTATATTGATTGATTGTGCAAGCGCCGTGGTGAAGGTCATTGGTCCACGATATTTATTGTCAAAGTTTACCGGTGCATAGCAGGGTGGTTTATTATTGTGGTTATCTTTCGGTTTACACAGTGTTGAGAACTGTGTCGGAAGATCAAAGATGACGGTCTTTCTGGTAAATCCTTTCTCAAGAGCAACAGCATACACAAAAGGTTTAAATGTTGAGCCCGGCTGTCGCAGTGCGAGTGTGTCATTGAAATTCCCATCGTTCTTTATATTAAAATAATCCGGGGACCCGACCATGGCGAGAATTTGCCCGGTTGAGGGATCTATGGCAACCGCCGCGGCATTTTTTGCGCCAAAGTTTTTAATGTTTTCTTTTGCATACGTTGCTATTATTGATTGCATTTTTTCTTGAAGAGGGACATTCAGTGTGGTTATCACTTTTAGCCCACCTTGCAGGGCTTGTTGCCCATATTTATTTTTTAAATTACCAAGAACATAAAATACAAAATGTGGCGCTATAATCCCAGAGTTTTTTATTGGATAAAAAGTTACCTTTTCGTTGGTTGCTTGAGTATATTGTGATGCGGTGATAGAGCCGACATCTTTCATGCGTTGCAACACAAGATTTTTTCTTTGCCTCAATTCTTTTACATGTTGCCCATAAGGGGAATAGTATGTGGGAGCTTGCAGTAGTGCGGCAAGATATGCCGCCTGCGCAATATCAATGTCGGCGGCACTTTTGTGGAAAAAGGCTTCACTTGCGGCACCGACCCCATACAATGTTCCACCAAACGGCATGTCGTTGAGATACGTGTTCAGTATCTGGTCTTTTGAATATTTTTGTTCAAGCTTTATGGCGAGCACCCACTCATGTATTTTACGCACCACACTTTTTTTGTCGGTAAGAATGGTATTTTTGACCACTTGTTGAGTGATGGTGGAGCCACCCTGTGTGAATGACCCACCAAAAAGATCAACGAGCATCGCGCGCAGTATTGATGAAATGCGAATTCCACCATGGCTGTAAAAACTGGAGTCTTCAATGGCGATAACCGCCTTTTGTATATTTGGAGAAATACTTGAGAGGGGTATAACGCTTCTTTTTACATCCCGCCCATAATCATAGAGTAGTATTTTTCCCGTACGGTCATAAAGTTTGGTTGATTGCACCACCTGGCGGTTTGTAAATGAGGTTATGTCAGGTACTGGAGTAAATGATGCCCATAGTACAATTGTTCCGGCAAGGAGGAAAAATAACCCAATCAGAATTAAAAAAAGAACAAAAAACGGGCGAGGTCTGCCCGCTTTTTGTTTGTGCAATGTGTGTGTCGCCTTTGTTTTTTTCTTCATGGGTGGTTTTGTATGGTATTAATACTACCATGGGCGGCATACGTACGTATGCCGCCCATGGTAGTGAGCCCCAGATTTTTATTTATTCATCATCGTCACTCTCACCAAAGCCCATTGTGTTTGGATTGTCGGGGTCTTCACCCTCCTCGTTGTCATCACCGAACTCGCTAATCTCATCATTATTTCCGCTAATATAATCAACCATGTTTTATATGTGGTTATCTTGAATAAATCTCACGTATTCGTTACATGCGGAAAGTCGCCCCCAAGTAACGAATATTCATTATTTTCAACGAAAATAATTTTTTTTCAATACCCTATTATCGCAAGTGTGGATAACCTTCCGCAAGCGCCGTGATACCAAGTGCAATAGCGTCAATCTCATCATCAAAACGTTTTTGTTTCGGAAGCGCTATCAGTTTTTCAACCATACGTGCAACCGCCTCTTTTTTTGCGTTTCCATATCCGGTTACCGCAAGTTTTACTTCCTGTGGGGAATATTCGGTTACCGGAACGTTATTGATACTTGCCGCAACAAGCACCACACCACGCGCATGCGCAACATTGAGAGCGGTCTTTTTATTTACACTGAAAAAAAGTGTCTCAACTGCGACAATATCCGGATGATGTTTTCGTATTGCCGTGTTAACCGCATAAAAAACTTCCGCAAGGCGATTTGGAAGTTCTCCTTCTTTTGGTATCACACACTCTCCATATATAAATTCCGGGTTTGATGCGGTACCGCTTACCGCCGCCATACCGAGGCGATCAAAGCCCGGGTCAATCGCCAGTATCTTCATACCCGATGGCATTTGTGTACACACACTGCACATCGTCGTGCTCATCAAGCGAAGAGAGCACATCACTTATCTTCTCCTCATCATCGGGTGTGGCGGTTAGCAGGGTCTGTTCGTTTGGAACATAAGAATTATCATCGGTTTTCTTGAATGCCCACACCGCAGCACCCGGCGACGCAAGCTCTATTTCGCGCTTGAGAAGCAGGTGTTTTATTTCTTGGGTGGTACGGTTTTTGTTATCGGTAAGAACATCAATAAGTATGGCAACACCGCCCGGTCCGTAGCACTCATACATAATCCGTTCAAGTGTTGTTGCGTCTTTTGATATACCCTTTGCAACCGCCCGGTCAATATTATTTTTGGGCATGTTTGCCGCTTTTGCTCTGTCAATCGCCGTTTTTAGCGCGGGCATGGTAACATCACCGCCGGCATGTTTTGATTCAAGCGCTATGAGTTGTGAAAAACGAGAAAACGTCTTGCTTTTCACAGCATCGGTTACCGCTTTCTGTCTTTTTATTTGTGACCATTTGCTGTGTCCCGACATAGGTAACTTTTATTATATGTAAAAACCACTAGCAAGTATTATAGCAAAGTATTCCCGATGTTTGAAATATACTCTCTCCCATTCATTGAAAGTATGCGTCCGCGCGCAGACCGTTCAATGAAGCCAAGACGAAGTAAAAAGGGTTCGTACACCTGTTCAAGGGTTTCCACATCTTCATGCAGTGCCGCGGCAAGGGAGCGTACACCCACCGGTCCGCCACGGAAACCACGCTCTATGGTTTGGAGATAGCGTCGGTCATCTTTGGTAAGTCCATATTTATCTACCCCGAACATTTGGCACGCCTCGTCACACATGGAAACGGAAAAGTCTTTTTCATAAACCTCTCCAAAGTCGCGAATGCGTTTGAGAAGTGCGTTCGCAGTTCTCGGTGTTGCTCTGCTACGCGATGCGATGCGTTGCAACACCTCTTTCGGAGCAGATAACCCCAAAAGTTTTGCGGAATTGGCAAGTATGTCTTCTATGTGTGTGTCATTATAAAAATCAAGCTGGTAGACACCTCCACTAAATCGCGAACGGAGAGGTCCGGAAACTTTTGCTACGCGCGTGGTGGCACCAACCAACATAAATGGTGGAAGAGATAATTCAACAGTTCGCGCCGACGGCCCTTTCCCAAGAACAATATCAAGAGTGCCGTTTTCAAGAGCGGGATATAAGAGCTCTTCTATTTTGTGTGACAGTTGGTGAATCTCGTCTATAAACAACACGGTGTTCGGTTCAAGATTTGTAATAATTGCGGCGAGGTCGCCAGCGCGTTCAATGGCAACACCGGAAGTGCTTTTGAGTGGCGCTCCAATTGTTTTTGCGATGAGGTGAGCCAGTGTTGTTTTTCCAACGCCTGGTGGTCCGTAAAACAGCATGTGTTCCGGAACCTCGGAGCGTTTTTTTGCAGCCTCCAGAATAATATGTATGCTTGATTTTACTTGTTCTTGCCCGATGTACTCTTCCCACAGTTTTGGGCGAAGAGCCGAATCAAGAGACTGGTCTGGGGGGGTTGTTTTTGAGGTACTTGACATATACTTTTTATATGATACCATTCTACCATACGGAGAGATGATCCGTAAGGTCCTTTTGAGATGTTTGCTCAAAAAGGAATTTTCTTTTTTATTCCGCATACAACCCTCCAAGCAAGGCTTGACGGCTTATCGGTGGTTCCCCGAGGATCTTTCTCTGGTGTATAGACTTGTCTGTATTACTGGTGGTCCCCTTAGGCGAATTGCCAACCTTCTTTCACGAGAAGTGATGTTTGGAGGGTTGTGGGCGGAATACGAAAAAACAGGGGCGCCACTTTTTAAAGTGGCGCCCCTGTTTTTGCGAAATGTTTAATAATTAATCACGCTCCAAGTCAACCACACGATTTACTTCATCCAAAGTAGTTTCTCCCGAGAGGGCTTTCAAAACTCCATCTTGCGCCATGGTGAGATATCCTTGCTTTCGCGCTTTTTTTACAATATCCGCTTCGCTTGGATTATCGCGCAAAAACATTCCCATCTCATTGTCCATAAATATTGCCTCATACAATCCAACCCTACCATGATAGCCGGTATCATCATCGTCCTGTGTTTCCGGAACCCATGTCGTATCAAAATTTTTCGGCAACAATGACTTGTCCTCAACCGTAGAGAGTACTTTTTTCACAGTGCGTTTTTGAACTTCGGTTAGTGGCACTTGTTTTTTTGCGTCTGGCTTTAATTTTCGCACCAGTCGCTGTGCCATTGAAACGGTTATTGCAGACGCAAATTCTTTCGGGTCAACACCGAGGTCGGCGAAGCGCGGGAATGTTCCGGCGGCATTGTTTGTGTGCAGTGTGGAAAATACAAAGTGTCCAGTGAGCGCCGCTTGCATCGCAATTCCGGCGGTTTCGTTATCTCTTATTTCGCCGACCATGATGACATCCGGGTCCTGTCGCACAATGGAGCGAAGCCCCGACGAAAACGTATAGACCTTTGTCTTTGTTTGTGTTTGTACAATACCCCCAAGGTGATATTCAATCGGGTCTTCAATGGTTATGATTTTAATATCGGGATGCGTTATCGCTTTGAGAAATGCGTACAGCGTTGTTGTTTTCCCGGAACCGGTCGGTCCTGTGGTGAGTAACATGCCGTTTGGACGAGTGATTTCTTCTTTGAGTCGCTTGAGTAATTTTGGATGTATGCCGAGTTGCTCAAACGAAACCTTAATTGAGCTTGGGTCAAGAATACGTAACACGAATGATTCCCCATATGCGTTTGGAATGAGCGAAACGCGAATTTCAATATCTTTATTTTCCAGCGCCACGCTAAAACGCCCATCTTGCGCACGATCGCGCACGTTTAATTTTAAACCGGAAAGTATTTTAAGGCGGGAGTCAATAAGCTTGTACAAGTGTGGAGGAATTGTGGCGATTATTGTTAACAATCCGTCAATGCGAAAACGAATGGTAATACCCTTGTCTCCCGGCTCTAAGTGTATGTCTGAGGCGCGCGTGGAAAACGCTCCCGCAAGAATATATTCAAGTAGGCGAGATATTTTCGTAAGGTCTTTTTGTTGTTCCAACGAAGTGATGTGTTTGCGCAACGCATCAATATTTTTGAGTTCTTTTGATAATTTTAAGAGTTCCTCAGCAGATATATCAAATACGCCAACCGCGGACCCGGATGAAAAGGAAAGGTCGTCATAGCGTTTCAATACCTTGCGCATACTCCTTTCGGACACGAGAAATTTTTTCACTATATATCCGCGGTCTGTAAGA
>VAOU01021760.1_pt1 | contig 12005 bp, 8 predicted proteins | sample 3393871 | NCBI WGS metagenome assembly VAOU01 (sample SAMN08290440, study PRJNA428436) | hydrothermal vent metagenome | isolation source: Deep-sea hydrothermal vent chimney | place: Atlantic Ocean: South-mid Altantic Ridge | depth 1820 m m
AACCTTCGCAATAGCTAGCTATTACGTGCGATTTACGCCTCAAACCTGAATATTTTAGATCGCAATCTACTTCGTCCAGAATTAATCAGAGGTTCCTTAATCTTTCATCTGCCCTGACCCCAGTTCATTCAACAATCCTTTCACCGTCTGCAGTCTTTGTTCTTCTGACGGCAACTCCATCATTAAATGCAGTATCTGTGGGCCTTCCATACGATATTTTCCTTTACCGGTCTGTAGCAGCTGTATCAGTGCCATGGGTTCAATGTTGGGCTTTGGTTTGAATTTCAGTCTTCCACCCGCTTCACCTATTCTTATTTCGGTGATGCCCAGGGTCATGGCTTCAATTCTCAGTTCAGTGAGTTTGATCAGGGCTTTGGCTTCATCGGGCAGCAGGCCGAAGCGGTCGATCATTTCTATCTGCAGTTCATAGAGCTCTTCTGTGCTTTTGGCATTGGCGATGCGTTTGTACATGATTAAACGGGTATGCACATCCGGCAGGTAATCTTCGGGCAGGCGGGCGGGGATCTGTAGATCTATCTCAATAGCGGATGAGGAGTCGTTTTCTATATCTTCTGCTGAGAGTTCCTTACCTGTTTTTAGTGAACGTATGGCACGATTTAATAAATCTGTGTACATATTAAAGCCAACTTCGTCGATGACACCACTCTGTGATTCACCCAGTAATTCACCAGTGCCACGTATTTCCATATCGTGCATGGCCAGGGTAAAGCCTGCGCCGAGATCATCCAGTTGTTCCAGTGCGTCCAACCGGCGTGCGGCATCGGCTGTGATCAGTTTCCTTGACTGTACCATGACATAGCAGTAGGCCTGGTGATGTGAGCGTCCTACGCGACCTCTTAACTGGTGCAATTGTGACAGGCCGAAGTGATTTGCACGGTTGATAAAAATTGTGTTGGCGGAGGGGATATCAATACCGCTTTCGATGATGGTACTGCAGAGTAATACGTTGAATCGCTGGTGATAGAAGTCCTGCATGATGTGTTCCAGTGCGCGCTCGGCCATCTGGCCATGTGCCATGCGGATGTGGGCTTCCGGGATGATTTCCTCCAGTTTTGCCTGCATGGCCGGCATGCTCCGAACCTCATTGTGGAGGAAATATATTTGCCCACCACGACGGATCTCGCGCAGAAAACCTTCGCGAATCTGACCTTCATTCCATTCCACAACGAAGGTGCGGATGGCCAGCCGCTGTCGTGGTGCTGTGGCAATAATGGAGATTTCACGCAGCCCGGACAGTGACAGGTTCAGTGTCCGGGGTATGGGTGTTGCGGTGAGTGTCAGGATGTCGACCTGACTGCGTTTTTTCTTCAGTATTTCCTTGTGGCGGACACCGAAGCGTTGTTCTTCATCAAGAATCATCAGCCCCAGTCTTTTGAAAGTAATATCTTTCTGTAACAGGCGGTGGGTGCCAATGACTATGTCTACTGAACCATTCTTCATCCCCTCGATAACGGCGTTAGATTCTTTTTTTGTTCTGAAACGGGACAGCAGTTCCACCCTGACCGGCAGGTTGGCAAAGCGGTCGCGGAAATTTTCATAATGCTGTTGTGCCAGCAAGGTGGTAGGCACCAGCAAGGCGACCTGATGCTCACCGTGGACGGCGAAAAAGGACGCACGCAGTGCCACTTCGGTTTTGCCAAAACCGACATCGCCGCAGACCAGCCTGTCCATGGGTTTGCTGGACGTCATATCCTGGATTACATCATCAATGGCCCTGGCCTGATCCGGCGTTTCCTCAAACGGAAATGCTGTGGCGAAGTGGTCATAGTGTAAATCTGCTGTCGGAAAAGCATGACCCTCGCGTGTATCACGCAAGGCCTGTACAGCAAGCAACTCCACCGCAGCATCATAGGCTTTTTTCTGTGCCTTGCGACGGGTTTTTTCCCATTCCTTACCACCGAGTTTGTGTAAGGGTGCTGAATCAGGGTGAGCGGCAGTAAATCGTGACACCAGGTGCAGTGACATCACAGGCACATAGAGCTTATCGCCATCACGGTATTCCAGTGTCAGGAATTCATGTTTTGAATTATTGATGTCCAGTGTTTGCAGACCGATATAGCGGCCTACACCCTGTGTTTCATGGATCACCGGGTCACCGATATTCAGGTCTGCCAGTGAACGGATGACAGATTCTGGGTCACGTGCCGGTTTACTGCGACGGCGACGCTGAAATACCTTGTCACCGTAGAGCTGAATTTCTGACAGAATGACTAACTCGGGCTGCTCAAGTGACAGTCCTCGATCCAGCCTGGCAGCACAGAGAGCGAGTTTTTCATCACCATTGAAGAAGGCAGATGCATCCTCAACGGTGGCAGGAAAGACACCCTGTTCATTGAGAACATTCTTCAGGTTTTCACGGCGCCCGGTAGTCTCGCATGCCAGCATTACTCGTCTATCCGTCTGTGCAAGAAAATCAAGCAGGCGCTGATAAGGCCGTTCGGCATGAATGTCAACGTCGAACGTATCCGGCCGGCGGGTGGCAAAGCGTTGGCAGGCCTTCTCGCCGTATTCTGGCGTTGGCCCATATTCTATCAATGGCCAGTATGTAAGCTGCTTTTTCAGCTCGTCATATTGCTGATACAGGGCCTCCGGCGGTAACGCGGGTCGTTCCGGATCCAGGCCGACGGACTGGAATCGCTCAATGACTTCAGTTTGGAAAGTGTTTGCCGTCTGTTCACATTCTTTGTCCATAATGAGCAGGCTGTCAACCGGCAGATAGTCGAGAAAGCTACTGGTATCATCGAAGAACAGTGGCATGTAAAACTCAGTGCCGGGCGGTATATTCCCCTTACTGACTTCATTGTAGATCAGTGACTGCTGCGGGTCACCGGAAAATTTTTCCCTGTAGGACTGGCGAAAGCGATTGATCCCCTGTTCGGTCATCGGGAACTCCCTTGCAGGAAGTAATTCGATCTGATTCACCGTCCCGGCTGAGCGTTGGGATTCTGTGTCAAACAGGCGGATGCTATCGACTTCATCGCCGAACAGGTCGATGCGGTAGGGTTGTGAACTGCCCATGGGGAACAGGTCGATAATCCCTCCGCGGATGGCATATTCGCCGTGTTCATAGACCTGGCTAACATGGCGGTAGGCGGCAGTTTCCAGTTGAAGCCTGAATTTGTCGGTATCAAGAATGTCACCACAGGCCAGGGAAAAACTGTGGGCGGCGATATAGGCCTGTGGTGGCGTGCGCTGCATTAAGTTGGATATCGACAGTATGATGATGCCCTGTCTCTGTACCGGTAGACTGGCGAGCGTGCGCAGGCGCTGTGAAATGATATCCTGATGCGGAGAGAAACGGTCATATACCAGACATTCCCAATCGGGGTAACTCAATAGCGGAATACTGTTGTGCCGACCCATGTAGAAGCGAATTTCTTCTTCTAGCGACTGTGTGAGGCGGTTGTCGGGCGTGACAACAATTATTGGACCACTATGCTGGTGCGCAGCAGATACGATTGCCAGCCCGAAACTGCTACCATAGAGCTCAGACCAGGCCAGTACCTGGCCTGATTTGCCTGGCAGTTGGGGATTAAAAATATCTGCCGCGACTGAATAACTACTCATAAGATGATGTGTGCGAATGCCAACCATAAAGATGCGGAATTCTACCGCTTACAGGGTGTTGATCAAAGGGGAAAGTGGATATATGAAAGATGAAGAATGAAAGGTGTTGGGCGGTTGTCCCTGCTGCTGGCGTGGGGCGCCGGATGGGTGGAAATGTTCCCAAACAGTATCTTGAGCTGGCTGGAGAGGCCGTTTTAGTTCGTACTATGGAGCGACTGGCTAGTTGTCCTGGGATATCTGGTTTATTTCTTGGGGTGTCGGCGGGTGATTCTTATTGGCAGGAGATGTCTTTTTCGGCCCCCTGGCTAAAATCAGTCTGTGATGGTGGAACTGAGCGTTCTGATACGGTTAGCCGGATACTTGATGATATGGCTGGGGTGGTGGAACAAAACGATTGGGTACTGGTGCACGATGCAGTTAGGCCCTGTATCTCGCATAAAAATATACAGCAACTGATGGAGCTGGCCATACAAACGGGTGGTGGGTTATTGGGTATGCCGATTACCGATACCGTTAAACTTGTTGATGATGAAAACAAAGTTAAGAAAACTGTCCCTCGTCAGGGCATGTGGCAGGCGCAAACACCGCAGATGTTCCGTTATGGAGAATTACGGCAGGCTCTACTTAATGCAAAAAATAATGGCCTGATAGTAACTGATGAGGCGTCAGCGATGGAATATGCTGGTTTTTATCCACTGATGGTAAAGGGCTGTTCCAAGAATATAAAAATCACAGTACCGGAAGATTTACAGTTGGCTGAGGTGTTTTTTCAGGGTCAGGAGTCAGGAAGTTAACATGATAAGAATAGGGCAGGGTTACGATGTACATAAACTGGTTGATGACCGGCCATTAGTGCTGGGTGGGGTAGCGATTGAGTATGGAAAAGGACTGGCCGGTCATTCTGATGCGGATGTGCTGATACATAGTCTTTGCGATGCGTTTATTGGTGCTGCCGGGAAAGGCGATATAGGCCGGTATTTTCCTGATACTGATAGCCGTTATCACAATATTGACAGCCGGGTTTTGTTACGTGAAGTGGTGTCAATGCTGGAGAAAGATGACTGGAAGATAGTCAATGCTGATCTGACTATTATCGCTCAGGCACCAAAAATGGCCCCGCATATCCCGGAAATGTGTAGATTGTTAGCGACTGACATGAAAATTGGTGAGAAACAGCTGAATATCAAGGCAACAACGACTGAAACTCTTGGCTTCTGTGGCAGAGGGGAAGGTATTAGTGCTCTGGCTGTGGTGCTGATTGATAAAATAACAGAGAATATATAGCGCAAATACGGTGAGATGTTACAATCAGCCGGATTTTGATTTGACAATGTGTCGTATAGGCCCTATCTTTTAAGTAAAAGTACAATAAAAACAAGTAGTACGATAGCATTATGAACAAGTAACTTGAAAAGGTTCTCATATGGCAATCAGGTTGACCCTGACAGACTGCGATTCGATACCAGGGAAGGACAAGCTAAAGCCACGCGTGGCGGCTAATCTGATAAAAGAAATGTCGGCTGCCGAGGTGGAACTGCCTGATTTTATACCGAAAGTCTCTTTAATGATCCGTGCGATCACCTGTAGCAATGCGAAAGTAAAACACCGCCTGTTACTGTTGCGGCTGTTACAGGAGCCGGTGACCAGCATATTGCAGGCGGTGCATGCCAGAAAAATTGGAATAACACTTCCAGTTGCCAGTGAAGATGCAAAGTTGCTGGGTAGAGTTGACGGGCTGCTGCGTGATCTTATTTGCGGCTATAACGCCATTATCAAAGAAGCTCAGGACTCAATAGGTTTTATGGGTGCTGCCAGCAAATCTCAGTTTTCTGAGGCCTGTTATGGTTCAATTACATTTCAAACACGTCGTCTAATGTTGTCCTATGAGTCATACCGACCAGTCCGAAAAGGTATCTGGTCGCAGATCCATCTGGTGTACAGTATTGCCCGCAAATGTGAATGTGAAACCTTTCCTGTGCAAATTGAATCCTCTGAGAATATTTACCATTCATCAATTGAGCACATTTATAAGCGTGTTATCCTGATTAGTCGAAGCGACCCTTATCATTTTTCTTTTCGCGGTGTCACACGATTATTTGACTCCCTTGAAAGATGGCCGGAAAAAGTCAAGCTAACTCATGAAGCAGTCGTTCCAAAGAATAACAGCATGTTCATCGTTGATCTGAACAGTGATTTTTCGGCTGCACCTTATTTCCAGGATTCAGCTAATGTTGCAGATGACCGTTTTCTTATTCTTGATACCACGGAGTTAATGGAACGTCTGAATATGGAATTAAAATCGGTTTTGCATAGCATAGCGGGTGGTTTGAAAGGGATTCAACAGGTGCAGTGCTTCGAGCGTATGGAAATCCTTCGTCATATCGTTGTCAGTTGGGGAATGCATCCTGTTCGTAAGGCTGAGCGAGAAGATCTCAACATGGACTGCAAGATTGTTTTTGGTCTGACAAATATTTTCAGTATATTGCACCCCGACCTTGATGCTGATGAAGTGGATGAAATTGATTTTGACTCCACTGCTGAAATACAGATGGTGCTAGGTGCCTTTCAGGAAAGATTTGGTAAGAGCCTGGATAGAAATTCGTTTGTTTCCAGCTGGAAGATAGGCAATGAAAGTAGTGGTGGTTTTAGCCTTAGCCATACCCGCTCCAGTACAAAAGAGCTGCGTGTTGGTGATATCCTGGCCTTGCAGAAAAGTGGCGAGCATAAATGGAATATCTGTATCGTCCGTTGGGCAATGGAAGGCGATGATGGTCAGCTACAGGCCGGCGTTTTCAAAATAGGTTACAATGCTGAGCCAATTTCGATGAAACCACTGGAAACAGAAAAGGAATTTTTAAGGCTCGAGTATACGGCTGCCCTGCATATCCCCGAAGCAAGTTCATTTTCAAACACACACCTGATAGTTGCGCAGAAAACGGTTTATTCACCACACCGTACATTGTATATGAGAAGAAGCGTCAGGGATCATCTTGTCGTTGCGAGCAATCTTGTTGTTTCCAGCCGCTCAGTCGATGTATTTTCTTATCGTTATGATGTAAAAGATCACCAACGTCCTTTGTCACACCAGGATACATTACGTTTCAACAGTTCTAATAAAGTTTCCATATAACTTAAGGAACCTCTGATCAATTCATGAACTCGTATCTTACGCCTAAAATATCCAGTTTTTTCGTTGCAAACCTTCGCAATAGCTAGTTATTACGTGCGATTTACGCCTCAAACCTGAATATTTTAGATCGCAATCTACTTCGTCCAGAATTAATCAGAGGTTCCTTAATTAATCAGAGATCCCCCGACTATTTTTTCGTAATAACACATAAACAGCTCCCTTGCCGCCATCACGGGGGAGCGCAGAGCAATATGCCAGTACCGCATCGTGTTGCTGCAACCAGTAATCTATATGCTGCTTTAATACAGGGATACCCCCTGGCGAACGATAACCCTGGCCGTGGATGATCAACACGCAACATTGCCTGGCCTGCCGGCTATGATGAATGAAACGCATAAAAGATTGATGTGCCTGCTCAACTGTTTGCCCATGCAGGTCAAGCCGGCTCTCAATGGATATTTTCCCACGTTTTAGTTCCCTCATGATGCGGTTCTGGACGCCATGGCCCTGATAACTCAGCGCATCATTGGCGCAAATGGTAGAACTGCCAGAGAGCCGGAGTGGAGGAGAATCAAAATCATCACTGGCTGGCCTGGTCTTCGGGCGAGACTTCCTTTTGCCTGCTGTATTATTTTCCTGCTTATTCTGTTGAAGTGGTGTGATATCGGGAAATGCGCGGGACATGAATGAAGGGGTATCTCGCTTGTCAGACATAGCAGGGTTCGGATTCAATATAATTATTCATGAATTGCCAGAGGTACCCTTATTCAGACTTGCCAGATAGCGTTCAGCATCGAGTGCAGACATGCAGCCTGTGCCCGCAGAGGTAACTGCCTGTCGATAAACATGATCCATCACGTCACCCGCAGCGAAAACACCCGCTACGCTGGTCGATGTCAGGTTGCCGTCGCAGCCGCTATTGGTTTTAATGTAACCACCTTCCATTTCCAGCTGGTCTTTAAATATTCCTGTATTGGGTGCATGACCAATGGCGATGAAAACGCCATACACATCAAGCTCTTTAGTCGAATCATCCTTTGTACTTTTTAAGCGGACACCGGTAACGCCGGCATCGTCGCCCAGCACCTCATCAAGGACATAACTCCATGCAATATCAACATTGCCATTACTTGCTTTTTCTATGATCTTGTCGGCCAGAATAGCTTCTGCGCGAAGTTCATCGCGGCGATGCACCAGGGTTACCTTTGATGCAATATTCGATAGATACAGTGCTTCTTCGACAGCTGTGTTGCCACCACCAATGACGGCAACCGGTTTGTTCTTATAGAAAAAACCATCACAGGTAGCACAGGCAGAAACACCCCGACCTTTAAAAGTTTCTTCGGAGGGCAGGCCAAGGTACATGGCTGATGCACCCGTACAGATGATCAGTGCATCACAGCTGTACTGGCCACTGTCGCCGGTGAGTTGCAGAGGCCTGTTTGTAAAATCAACGCTGTTAATCTGGTCGAAAATAATCTGGGTACCAAAGCGTTCAGCATGAAGTTTCATGCGGTCCATCAGATCCGGTCCCTGTATGCCTTTATTATCGCCCGGCCAGTTATCGACTTCAGTTGTGGTCGTTAACTGTCCACCCGGTACCAGGCCTGTGATTAAAACAGGCTTAAGGTTAGCGCGTGCTGCATAGATTGCAGCAGTGTATCCCGCAGGTCCTGAACCAAGTATTAAAATTCGGCTGTGTCGGGTTTCAGACATTCGAGTTCTCCAGTTTTTTTGCTATGGACTCCCTGTCCTGCAGGCGGTTCATGTAGTTAGTGTGGTATGTTACGTCATCGAAAATTGAAGGGCAAAACCAGTTCTTGTGAATATTGGAATTCCTGTTGAAATTAAACCGTTTGAGCGGCGTGTTGCCTTGCTGCCAGCAGCAGTGGCTGAGCTGACAGCGCTCGGTCACGATGTGTTTCTGCAAGCTGGTGCGGGTGTTGGAAGCGGTTATGACGACATGGCCTATACTGCTGTCGGTGTGAAGATTGTTAATGACGCTGAGACTTTGTATGGCGAAGCTGAACTGATCGTAAAAGTAAAAGAGCCGGTTGCTGAAGAATATACTTATTTGCGAGCAGATCATTTGCTGTTTTCATATCTCCATCTGGCAGCAAATCCGGAGTTGGCTAAAAGTTTACAAAACATTGGTCTGACAGCGCTGGCCTTCGAAACGCTCATGGTTGACAATAGCTTACCCTTGTTGGCTCCTATGAGTGATGTAGCCGGCCGTGTCGCTGTGCAGACCGGCGCCACTTTACTCTATGCAACACAGGGAGGAGAGGGCCTGCTTTTGGGTGGATTACCTGCAGCAGAAAGAGGGAATGTTGTTATTATAGGGGCAGGCAATGCAGGAGGTAATGCCGCAATTGTAGCTAAAAACCTCGGTGCGACAGTGACAGTGTTTGATCGTCAGAGAAAAAAGCAGGCCCAGATGCGCCAACTAGGCGAAAATGTAAGCGGTCTTTATCCTTATCCTGACGCGGTTGCTGCAGCTCTTGAACAGGCTGATCTGGTAATCGGCGCTGTTCTTGTTCCTGGTGCGCGTACTCCTCATGTGATTAGCCGAGACATGGTTATTGGTATGAAGCCAGGCAGTGTCATTGTCGATATTGCCGTCGATCAGGGTGGTTGTGTCGAGACTACAAAAGCAACTGATTATTCTGCACCAACATATATAGAGGAAGACGTGGTTCATTTTGCAGTCACCAATATACCGGCAGCTGTCCCTCGCTCTGCTTCACAGGCCCTAAGTGCCGAACTGCTGCCTTACGTCAGGTTGTTGCTTACAGAGCGGGTAAAAGGAGAAGCCCTTGCAAGTGCGGTAAATATAGAACAAGGCAGGATCGTTCATCCTGTTGTAGCACAATCATTGAGAAACTGATGCCACAGGCAAAGCGAAACAAATCAAAAAAGAAAGAGCCGGTCATTACCCCAAAAGTAAGAGCTGGTTTGCGCGAGAGCATACTGTTCCTGCTTACTGTTGTTGCCATTTTCCTGCTGATTGCCCTGGTTAGTTTCTCTCCGCAGGATCCAGGCTGGTCGCACAGCACTGATACCGGTATGGTATCAAACCTGGGCGGTCGTACTGGTGCCAGTTTTGCCAACCTGTTTCTGAATCTGTTTGGTCTGATGGCCTATCTATTTCCGATTATGCTGCTTTGGCTGGTAGTCCGAATTTATCGCCAGAAATCAGCCTCCCATGCAAGGGATATTCAAACCAGGGTGATAGTTTCCGTTGGTTTTCTCTTTACCCTGATTGGCGGCAGCGGCCTGTCTCAGATGTATTTCAATTCGCCGCTCAATGCCAGCAACTATCTGGCCGGCGGATATCTTGGCGGTGCTATAGCCAGTACATTGATCCCATCGTTAGGTGTAGTGGGGGGAACCTTGTTGTTGCTCGCCCTGTTTCTTTCCGGTGTGACACTATTGACCGGTTTATCCTGGTTCTGGTTGATGGACATTACAGGTAAATACACCTTGCTAGTCTATGATCGTGCCAGGGCCTTTTTAACTTCCATGCGGGAGAAGAAGAGATCAAACAGGATGCTGGAGCAGCGTCAGCTTAGTGTGAAGAAAGCGAGGCGTAGCCAGGAGAAAAAGAAGGCGGTTCGCATCGAACCTAAAATTGCCAGGCCTGAACAAAGTGAGCGTAATGAACGTGAAAAGCAAACTGATCTATTTTCTCGCCCTACTGGTGAGTTGCTGCCGAGTTTGTCATTGCTGGATCCTGCTCCGATACATGAAGGTAGCTATTCACGGGAAGCAATAGAAACACTGTCACGTATGCTGGAACGGAAACTGCTGGACTTCAATATTGAAGTGCAGGTGGTTGAGGTTCAGCCCGGGCCTGTCATCACACGGTTCGAAATTGATCCGGCACCCGGTATCAAAGCCTCACAAATCGCCAACCTGGCCAATGATCTGGCGCGTTCTCTTTCTGTCATTAGTGTCAGAATAGTCGAAAACATTCCGGGTAAACCCTATATGGGAGTCGAAATTCCCAATGAAACCAGAGAAAGCGTCGGTTTTATTGAGGGCCTTTCATCGAAGGCCTATGAAGATGCCAGCACTCCACTGGCAGTTCTTCTGGGAAAAGATATCAGCGGCGCACCTGTCGTTGCTGATCTGTGCAAGATGCCGCATCTCCTTATTGCCGGTACTACTGGCTCGGGTAAATCAGTATGCATTAATGCCCTGATACTGAGCATTATCTTCAAATCCACACCAAAAGATGTACGTATGATTCTGGTAGACCCGAAAATGCTGGAATTGTCGGTATACGAAGGCCTGCCACATCTGCTGGCACCGGTCGTCACCGATATGAAAAAAGCCGCCAATGCCTTGCGCTGGGGAATATTTGAGATGGAGCGGCGATATAGGCTTTTGGCTGCAGTGGGGGTACGCAATCTCGCGGGTTACAATCGTAAAGTGGAGGAGGGTGTTAAACAGAAGTCTCCATTGATGAATCCCCTGGTAGAGCCTGGCAATGAACCTGAAGAATTAGCGACACTGCCGCATATCGTCATTATCATCGATGAACTAGCTGATTTGATGATGGTGGTCGGTAAAAAACTGGAAGAACTGATCGCAAGACTGGCCCAGAAAGCGCGGGCTGCCGGCATACATCTGGTCCTGGCAACACAGCGTCCATCGGTTGATGTGATTACTGGTCTGATTAAAGCAAATATTCCATCCCGGATTTCATTTCGGGTACCGTCAAAGATTGATTCCCGTACAATACTTGACCAGAGCGGCGCAGAAAGCCTGCTGGGTTTGGGTGATATGTTGTTTCTGCCTCCAGGGGCAAGTAATACGGTCCGTGTGCATGGTGCATTTGTTTCTGATGATGAGGTGCATCGTGTAGTCAAACAACTCACCGCTGCGGCCCAGCCAGAATATGATGAGACTGTACTGGAAGAACCGGAAATAGGTGGGAATTTGACCGCAGATGGCGATGTTGGTGCTGAACATGATCCGCTCTACGATGAGGCCGTGCGTTGTGTCACCGAAAGTCGACGCGCATCCATATCCTCAGTACAAAGAAAACTGCGTGTCGGCTACAATCGTGCCGCCCGCATGATCGAAACCATGGAGATGGCTGGTGTGGTGACGGCAGCAGATACCTCCGGCAAACGGGAAGTGCTGGCACCTGAGCCGTTCAAGGATTGATAAATAGAAGGGCCCTAAAGTTTTCGGTGTTCAGTTTTCGGTTGTAAATAACGAGAACTATTTCATCATTTACTGAACACTGAACACTGAACACTGAACACTGAACACTGAA
>VAOU01017945.1_pt1 | contig 11984 bp, 10 predicted proteins | sample 3393871 | NCBI WGS metagenome assembly VAOU01 (sample SAMN08290440, study PRJNA428436) | hydrothermal vent metagenome | isolation source: Deep-sea hydrothermal vent chimney | place: Atlantic Ocean: South-mid Altantic Ridge | depth 1820 m m
AGAATCTGTCAGCTTCAGGCTGCGGGCGATGGCCAGCGCAGTCGATGGATGGTCACCGGTTACCATCGCCACATCGATGCCCGCGCTAAAGCACTGTGCTATCGCCTGTTTTGCTTCAGGCCGCAGTGGATCAATCATCGCCACCAGGCCAATAAACGTCAGACCGTTTAAATGTTCTTCAGAGAAGACTTCCTTTTCAGTGAGGCTGATGTTTCCCGAAGCAAGCGCAATAATGCGGTAACCCTGTTCTGCCAGAGCGTGTGCCTGCTCCATCAAAAGTGTTTTGTTAATTTCAGCATTGCCTGATTCGGTCAGCATGTCATCGCACATGGGCAGTAACTTTTCGATTGCACCTTTTACATATGCTGTTTGTAGATGGCCGTTGCTGTTCAGTGAGGCAGAAAATAATCGGTCTGATTCAAACGGAATATTACTGAGTTCAGGGTAGCTAATCGTACAGTCATCTTTGAGAATGCTGTTTTTATGCGCCATTATCAGCAAGGCGACATCAACGGCACTACCGCGATATACCCACTCGTCTTCACCATGCCCGATAAATCCGTCATTCGCTAAAACAGCAGTACGACATAATTGTTCCAGCATTGCTTTCTGGTCAATTGTTGGAGCACCCTGTGGCGTCAGGATGCTGCCATTCGGTTTCAGCCCATCACCCGTTATTTCCCAGGCTTCCCGTCCGGGAAAGGCCACATAACAGGCTGTTAGTTGATTTATTGTGAGCGTACCGGTTTTATCAGTAGCAATAAATGTGCAGGAACCCAGCGCTTCTACCGCTATCAGACGACGAATAATCACATGCCGCGATGCCATTCGACGCATACCAATGGCCAGGGCAACTGTCAGCGCTACCGGTAGACCTTCCGGAATGGCCGACACAGCGAGGGCGACGGTTAACAGGAAAATTTCATTGATCGGTGTTCCCTGGTACAGCGCAATACCGGCTAATATTATCGCGGCAATAACGACAAGAATTGATACACGGCGAGTGAACTGCTCCATGCGCAATACCAATGGAGGTTTTGCTGAAGGCTTATCGAGCACCGCTTCAGCAATTCTCCCCAGTTCCGTATTCAGAGCCGTGCCAACTACAATGCTCCTTGCCCGCCCTCGTACGACCAGCGAACCGGCAAACGCCATATTTTTACGATCACTTAGTGCCGTGTCTTTTTCGCAAAGCACGTCATATTGTTTCAGTACAGCATCGGATTCACCGGTCAGTAATGATTCATCTATTTCAAAGTCATTGCTGCTAAGCAGACGGACATCCGCCGGAATTCGATCTCCTGAAACAAGTAGAACTATATCTCCAGGAACGAGTTGTATAGCATCAATTTCATAGGTCTCTCCCTCTCGCAAGACTTTACAAATAGTTGTTACCAGCTTCTGCAAAGCTGTTGCTGATCGTTGCGCAGAAAACTCCTGCGCAGTGCCGATAATTGCATTGATTAGAAGTACAGCTGAAATGAAAATCGCATCGGTCCATTCCTCAATAAGAATGGAAAAAAGCGCAGCAACTACTAGTATATAGATTAGAGGGCTGGCAAATTGCCGCACGAAAACATCGATGATACCCGCCGGTTTTCTCTGTGGGAGTGTGTTGCTGCCACATTCCTGCAAGCGCACATCTGCATTGCTCTGAGATAACCCATGCTGTGATGAACCCAGTGCTGTAATAATTTCCTGGTCACTTTTAGTGTGTGGATAATCTATATCGTAGCGCATATCCCGGTTAGCCTGCTCTATTGACACTGATGATGCAACAAAAAGCGACGCATCAGAGTTTTCCCTTACAATTCAGTCATGAAGCTGTCATTTTAATAGCAATTAGTCCAATATTACATCCTGCGCATACCGGGCAAATACCAAAATAAGGGATGAGCACAATGCATAAGAGACTTTTTATAGTAATAGCAGTATTCAGTATCAGCAGTGCACTGGCGGATTCGGTTAAGGATATGTGCTTAGGCCCCGACAAAGTTTGTACCTGTGCAGCCAGCAAACTGAAGTCGGAAATAGGTGATGAAGATTACGTTCTCTACGAGGCGATTGGTACCTCATACATCGCTAACAAATCCAAAGGCATGAGTATGGAGGATGCCTGGGATGCTGCAGTGAAAGCTGAAGCTAGCAAGCGTGGGGCGGGTTTTATCAAAACCCTCAACAAGACTAATTCCTTTGGCAGTGAGCTTAACAATGCAATAATATCATGCTCTGGCTAACGGCCCGGGAAATAAATATTACAGGTAGTTTATAGCTAAGTTAAAAACCAAATGAATACGAAAAAAAAAGTGCCATCCAATGTTATCGATCTCAGCCGTATCCTGCGGCAGAAAGAGACCGAAATCGAGTTACTGCAGAAGACATTCACTGAGATTGGTAGCGAACTCAACCTGAGCCGCGTTTTTCAGATCGTTTCAGAACGTGCCCGTACACTGATTGATGCAGAAACAATATTAATTCCAATAATTAATTATGACAATCAAACCTACACCTACCGCGGTGGGTCAGGTAAAAATGTTGAAGAAATTGTCGGTGAATCACTACCGTTAAATTTTGGTGTTTGCGGATGGGTATTGAAGCACAAAAAGCCATGGTGGCGGGGGATGCTGGACGAACTCAGTGATGACGAGAAAAATCGCTGGGAAAAAAATGTGGGAAATATACTTCTTGTGCCGCTACAGGGGAAAAAACGTTTCCTTGGTGGAATTTCCGGTTTAAATAAAGTAGGCGGAAAAGGCTTCGATAGAAGGGACTTTAATTTATTACAGCTTTTTGCCGGCATCGTATCCGTTGCAATAGAAAATGCGATGGTCGTTAAAAGTAATGAAGAATTTCGCACTGAACTGAAACTATTAAATAACCAACTCTCTGATAACAACAAACAACTGGAATATCTGTCCTTATATGACCCGGTCACTGCATTGCCTAACCGATCACTGTCCCATTACCGCTTAACTCAGGATATTAAAGATGCAGAATTTGGAAAATCCAATATAGGTATCCTGCTCATCGACATAGATCGCTTTAAGGACATCAATGATACCTATGGTCACGAACAGGGAGACCATTTACTGAATAAAATTGCACGGCGATTTGAGCAAAGAATAAGAAACCATGAAACACTGGCTCGATTAGGCGGGGATGAATTTATTATCGTGTTACCGGAGCATAACAAACATCAAACAATAAAACGCGCCGAACAGTTTATTAATAGCCTGCAGGAAGCCTTTGTCATAAAGGGAAATAATATCGTTGTCAATGCAAGCATTGGTATAGCCATTTACCCTGAGCATGGAAATGCATACAGTCATTTATTAAAACATGCCGACGTAGCTATGTATGCTGCAAAAAATAGCAATTTGTCTTTCAACGTCTACGACCCCGAGAATGATCGACTGGTGAAAGGTCATTTAACATTAGTCAGTGAAGTTCGTAAGGCACTGGAAGAGAAGCATTTTAAGCTATATTACCAGGCGAAAGTGAATGCCAGTGATGGCCAAATAATTGCTGCAGAAGTACTCGGACGCTGGCATAGTCATACACTTGGTGAGGTCTCACCGGAAATCTTTATCGATATACTGGCAGAAAGCAATCTACTTGATGAATACACCTACTGGGCAATAAAAACAGCACTGGCACAGGCAAAGGAATGGCAAGCCACTTTCAGACCGATACGCATCGCGGTCAACCTGTCTCCTCACACACTCATGCATCCTGATTTTAAACAAAGGATTGATCAACTTATAAAAGATGAGTCAGATGGCGCCCTGTTAACTTTCGAGATCACTGAGAATCTATTTTTATCCGAGTTTGATCGCGTTTCCGATGTTTTAGAATACATTCATTCACTCGGGGTTGAATTGTCGATAGATGACTACGGCACAGGTTATTCCTCATTAAATTTATTGCGCCGTCTTAAAGTAAGTGAATTAAAAATCGATAGATCCTTTATTGAAGATGTCGCCCATAACAAGGACGATGAAGTGATTGTTCATTCCATAATTGAACTGGCCCACAATCTCAGTCTAAAAGTAGTCGCTGAAGGTGTGGAAACTGAAGATGCCCTGAATCTATTGAAGAAATTAGGCTGCGATATAATACAGGGTTTTTTAATTAGTAAACCTTTGCCCGTAAAAGAATTTAATGCGTTTTTCAGAGAACCACGATGAACCTGTAGGAGCGCCGGGACGGCGCCTACAATATGTCATTGACGTGATGTATCGCTTTGTAAATAATCCAGCAATACCTGTCCTACGGCCTCAGCACGCCAGCCCTGAAAAACAGCAAGCTCCCGGTTCCCCTGGATCATTGCAGTAAGATCTTTGCGTGTAGCAAGCAAGGAAGCCGGTATCGCCATTTTTTCCGCCGCTGCATCGAGAATCTTTGCCAGTTCTTTCTTCAATGCCTTTTCTCTGGTATCCGGGCGACCGGGGCCTGTGGGTTGATCCAGCTCATCATGTTCCGCAGATTGTCTAATAATCGTCAGGAGTCGATCACCTCGATGCTTCACCAGGCCATCAGTGACATCTTCGATCGACACTAATTCGTTTTTTGTTTCAGGCAGTGTATTGGCTATTCGAAGCAGCACCTTGTCAGCCAGAATCCAGCTTCTCGGTTTGTCTCTGGCCTGCGCAAGTCCCTCACGCCAGCCGGCTAACACTTTGGCAGCGGCGAGCTGTCGACCGGACATTCGCCGCAGTGCATTCATACGCTGCCAGGCATTGCTTTCATTTATGGCAAATACAGAGCAGTTCGTGACTCCCTGCATTTCTGCATCAAACCACTCTCTGCGACCCAATTTCTTAAGCTCGGCTGACAGGGAATCATACATGGCAGGCAGATAGCGGACATCATCCTCTGCATATTGAATTTCTTCCTCTGATAATGGGCGTTTACACCATCGTGCCCGGGTATGCGCCTTGCTGAGCTTTACGTTACAAATATCTTCTACCAGCGCAGCATAGGAAAGCTGATCCCCTTTGCCGATAAAGGCTGCCGCCACCTGTGTATCGAAGATATTGGGTGGTATTTCATCAAACAGTAAATGAAATATTTCCAGATCCTGGCTGCAGGAATGCATCAGTTTTACAATATCTTTGCGCAGCAGCACCTCTTTTAACGGTGCAAGGTCCTTTATCGAGACAATATCCACACAGGCTATACCGGCATCACCGGATAACTGAATCAGGCAAGGTTCCGGATAATAGGTTCGCTCGCGCATGAATTCCGTATCCACACCCACCCAGCTGCCATTTTGTAATTCAGCGCAGAATGTCTTTAATTCAGTAGTACTCTCGATATAAAATGCTAAGTTATTATTCATAGTGTTCCTGACTAGTTCTTTATATGCTTATTATCTCATGACCACCATGCTCAACCCAACTGACAATAAACAAGCCCAGTGACTTCACTACTTATTCTCTTTGTTGATCTGATACGACTACGCCGTGGTCCCCAGGATTTACCTGCTTCACTAAACCTGCTAATTATTACCGGTTTTTTACTCATCGTGGCGGCCATGCTTGGCGATCACATGAACAAGGACTTCACCGACAAACTGATTTTTGCCCTGACCCAGGTTGTCATCCTGACAGCCATCGTGTGGATCATTCTGGCATTAAACAAGAAATCAGAACGGACGGTGCAGACATTGACCGCCTTCTACGGCACCAGTGTGCTGATACAACTTGTCGTCTGGCCTTTTCGCAGCTGGCTACAGTCGATGTCCGAAGAAGCCCAGCAACGTGCCACAATTCCACTATTTGCTGTAGTGGTGCTTGCTATCTGGTCATTTGTGGTGATGGTTTACATCTACCGCAATGCGCTGGACTGCAGCAGAGGCAAGGCCATACTCATGAGCATTCTCACACAGCTGATTATTGGTATGGTCATGCTGACCCTGTTTGCCAGTGAGCTACAGATGGAAATGGTAAAGTAATAATTGATCGGAGGTTCCACATGCATATTCACATCCTCGGCATCTGCGGCACCTTCATGGGCGGCATAGCCGTACTTGCCAGAGAGATGGGGGCGACGGTTACTGGCTCTGATAGCGCCCCCTACCCACCGATGAGCACGCAGCTGGAGGAACTCGGCATCCGGGTTAGCCGTTATGATGCGGAAAACCTTAATCCGCAGCCGGATATCATCGTGATCGGCAACGCTCTATCGCGCGGTAACCCGGAAGTTGAGGCCGTACTTGAACGCGATATGAATTATATCTCTGGCCCACAGTGGCTGGCTGAGCATTTCTTGCGAGGTCGCCATGTTCTGGCCGTTGCCGGCACCCATGGCAAGACTACGACCAGCAGCATGCTGGCCTGGGTACTTGAAGATGCAGGACTGGAACCGGGTTTTCTGATTGGTGGAATACCGCAGAATTTTGGCATCTCTGCACGCGCAGGAGGTGGTAAATATTTTGTTATCGAAGCGGATGAATACGATACGGCCTTCTTCGATAAACGCTCAAAATTTATTCATTATCACCCGAAAACCCTGATACTGAATAACCTTGAATTTGATCATGCAGATATTTTTAGCGATCTCGATGCAATTAAGCAGCAGTTCCATTTTCTGATACGCACAGTGCCGGGTTCAGGACAACTGGTCATCAATGCCGACGACCCAGCTCTGCCGGATGTAATCAACAAAGGCTGCTGGTCGGAGAAAACGTATTTCAGCCTGGCAGACAGGGGTGATTGTGACTGGCAGACTGGCAAAGCTGCGGAAGATTATTCGAACTTTGATATTTTGTATAATGGGCTATCTCAGGGCTCACTAAACTGGGCGCTAATGGGTGCTCATAACGCTGCCAACGGCCTGTCAGCTATTGCTGCCGCTGCGCATGTAGGCATAGCACCCAGCAAAGCAATTGAAGCTTTGAAAAGGTTTAAGAATGTTAAACGGAGAATGGAAATACGCGGCACTGTCAATAATGTCACGGTATATGATGACTTTGCCCACCACCCTACGGCTATCGCCAGCACCCTGGAAGGCCTGCGAAAACATTGTGCAGGTGAAAGAATACTCGCTATTCTCGAGCCGCGCTCCAATACTATGAAGATGGGAGTACACAAAGATACGCTAGTTAACTCTTTACAGATTGCTGACAGTGTTTTTATCTATCAGCCTGTAGATGTCGAATGGAGCATAACCAAACAGGAGAATATCGGCTCGCCGGAGCTTGCCATTCGTACCGATATTGATAAGCTAGTCGATGAAGTAGTTGCCATGTGTCGGCCCGGTGACAACATCCTGGTCATGAGCAATGGCAGCTTTGCGGGAATACATGAAAAATTATTAATGGCTTTAAAGCACAGGCATGCATAGCCGAACACATCAGATCACTAAACCCAAAAGTATTGGAATGAAAATGAAAATGAAAAAAATCCTACTTTTCCTTTTTAACTCTCACCCCGTCACCGGCCATTTTTATGACAGAACTTAGCTGGTTTAAAAATTTCTCATTTATTGCAACACTTTTTCTTCTAACATCATTCCAACCGGGCTTTTCTGCTCAAAATCCAACTGAAGAAAAAAACCTGATGGGTAAAGAAAGTGAAGTCATACTGCAAAAACGTACAGTCGATCCGATAAGAGCAGGAAAGCGCGCCATAAGGGTATTGGTGAATTATAACGCAACCAATTACTTTCTTGTTGAGGGTAAACAGGCTGGACTTGAATATGAAATGATGAGGTCTTTTGAGGTTTATCTCAATAAAGGTCTTACAGCAGAAAAAAAACATCACCTCATCTTCATTGCATTGCCCTTTGACCAGCTGATCCCCGCTTTAGTGGCTGGTAGGGGCGATATCATCGCCGCCGGTATGACGATAACTGCAGAACGCCGTAAAAAAGTAAATTTTAGTAACCCTTACAGAACGAATATCTCAGAAGTACTGGTTCGCAACAAAAATGCAGAGAAACTCCTTACTGCCGCGCAACTAGCAGGAAAAACCGTCTATGTTGTTAAAGGCAGCAGCTATTTCACCCATCTAAAACATCTGAGCGATGAGTTACAGAAAGAGGGAAAGCCTGCCATCAACATCATAGAAACTGATGAAAACCTTGCCAGCGAAGATTTACTGCAAATGGTGAATGCAGGGATCTATCAATACACAATAGTTGACAGTCACATCGCTAATCTATGGTCACGCGTACTTAAAAACATCGTCCCCGAGACTGGTGTCGCAATCAGTACCGGCGGTCAAATCGCCTGGGCAGTCAGAAAGAGCAACAAAGATTTACTCTATAAATTGAATCTATTTCTCAGAAACTATAAACAAGGCACAAAGTACGGCAATATTTTATTCAACCGTTACTACAAAAATACGAAATGGATCGAAAACCCGGTCAAAAAAGGCCCATTAAAGCGACTCCATGAATACCAGAAGTCCTTCATTAAATATGGCAAGAAATACAATATCGACTGGGTCATGCTGGCTGCACTGGGTTACCAGGAATCCAAGCTAAACCAAAATAAGAAAAGTAGTCGTGGAGCTGTAGGCGTCATGCAGATAAAGCCCTCTACCGCGGCTGACAAGAATATTAAGATTACTGGTGTAAGTGATTCCTATGATAAGAATATTCACGCAGCAACAAAGTACCTGGCGTTTCTACGATCCAGATATTTCTCTAACCCTAAAATAGAACCCATTGAGCAATTAGCCTTTACACTGGCCGCCTACAATGCAGGCCCGGCAAAAATAAGCAAGATGCGAAATAAGGCTAAAAAACTGGGAAAAAACCCAAATAAATGGTTTTTCAATGTGGAAAATGTAACACGGCGTTACGCCAGCAGTGAACCCGTAGAATACGTAGCCAACATCATGAAGTACTACCTCGCCTTCAAATCAGTTATCGAAGCAGCAGAGGCAAGAAGGAAGGCCGAGGAAAAAGTGAAATGAAGTACTGACTTCAGGACAATACAGCGACTAAAGGTTTTCTGTAGTAACTTCGCCAGGCGCGATTCTGTCTCATAAGGTTTTTGATATCCTCAAAATAGTCGCGCCGAGCAGCACTCCTACGGGTTACTTAAAAGGCTTCTTATTAATCTTTATTAAGCAGTATAAACTTCGATCCTTCAAGTGATATATTCGCCATCAGACCCTTGTTGCCAAATGCAAAACCAAGAATTGGATCCTTGGAATTAATAGTATCAATATTCTCTGACTTACCCCATTCAACAAAGGCCACTGAACCATCTATACCAGCACGCCATCCTTCGCTGTGACGAAATTTGTTCAGCGCTGCTTCATCAAGAAAAATCATGACCAGTGATTTACTTTGAGCGCCGAAGGTAAACCCGATTGAAGCCGATGCAGTACTCCAGTACTCGACCGTTTTCCCGTTTATCCGTAAAGCTCCTTCCCCGTATTCACCGCCAATTCCTAATCCTGCTCTAAAAACACTGGGGAATACCAGTACACCCTTGGCTATACTAAGGTATTGCGCTGCTCCAGGTACCTGGGCACGAAAAATTTTCAATGTTGCATCGACCTTGGCATCAATCTCTTGCGCCGGAGCAGCCATGACATTGCTGGAAAATAAAAAAGGCACAAGAAACAGTAGAAGAGAGATTCCTGTAATGTGTTGACGAGCTAGCGACTTTCTCATAATAAAAAACTCCAGTAAGTGTATTTTAGGCAACCCTGTTAACTCATGAAATAATAGAGGTGCCCTTATTTAAAAATCAAAATTCTTGTTGTGCTGCTTAGAAATGGAGCTACCCAGAACTAGATCTCATCACAAACATGCTTATTACTATAATCTTTCACCATTTTTTCAGTTGACATGTCGGGCACCATCCCTTTCAAGGCAGCAGACATATTCTCTGTACATTTGCGCATGGTTATTAATACCGGAGAAGTTGTTATTTTCTTGCTGAATTCCATCGCCAGTTCCTGGGCTTTGTCACGTTTACCGCTTTTACATAAGCCTTTCACTTCAGCTTCAAATTTATTAGACTCTTTTTCCAGCGCTTTCATCTCATTCTGATCTATTGCTGCCACACATGTCGCCATTTCCTGAAGTTGCTGCATTATCTCCGGACTAATTCCCTGTTGAGCAAGAACTGCCGTGGGTGAAAACAGAAAAATTACCATGATTAATTTTCTCATTTTATAACTCCATTTTTAACTATAAGGTACTTCGAATAATTCCGATAAGCCGGGTTGAGATTCAAATATTGTCATATCAGGGCTAGAATCGCACGTAATAGTTAGCCGCAGGAAATGTCCGTAGTGAAATGCAGAGATGGCAGACTTTGGATTTAATATAATAATTCATGAATAGAGAAGCACCCTATAGACTAGATCTCATCACAAACATGTTTATCACTATAATCTTTCGCCATTTTTTCAGTTGATGGTATGTCGGGTAGCATCCCTTCCATGGCGCCAGAAGTATTCTCTGTACACTTGCGCACGGTTATAAATGCTGGGTTATTTACTACTTTCGTGCTGAATTCCATCGCCAGTTCCTGGGCTTTGTCACGGTTACCGCTCTTACATAAGCCTTTCAATTCTGCTTCAATTTTTTTAGACTCTTTTTCCAGCGATTTTATCTCATTCTGATCTATTGTCGCCACACATGCCACCATTTCCTGAAGTTGCTGCATAATCTCTGTATCCATTCCCTGCTGCGCAAATACAGCCGGGGATGAAAGAAGAAAAAATACCGCAACTGATCTTTTCACCTTTTTAACTCCATTATAGGGCGACGATATGGAAAGGCCATGGGATCAACCCAGTAAAGCAATCATAACACCAGCCGCAACTGCGGAGCCAATGACGCCGGCCACATTTGGTCCCATTGCATGCATTAGCAGGAAGTTTTGCGGATTGGCTTCCAGCCCCATACGGTTGGAGACTCGAGCAGCCATCGGCACAGCCGAAACACCGGCAGAGCCAATAAGCGGATTAACTTTGTGTTTTGAAAATATGTTCATCAATTTTGCCATCAGGATACCTGAAGCAGTACCGATGCTGAATGCAATTATTCCCAGCGCAAGGATACCCAGTGTCTTGACGTTAAGAAAATGTTCTGCACTCATTTTAGAGCCGACAGCTATGCCCAGAAATATCGTGATGATATTAATCAGAGAGTTTTGTGCTGTATCACTGAGACGATCTACTACACCACTTTCACGCATCAGATTGCCGAGCGCAAACAAACCCAGTAAAGGTGCCGCAGTTGGCAACAGAAAAGCGACCAGTGCCAGTATAAGCAATGGAAACACGATTTTCTCCGTTCGGGAAACGTGTCGTAACTGTACCATTTCGATACAACGCTCCTCATGCGTTGTCAGCAAGCGGATTATCGGCGGTTGAATTATAGGCACCAGTGCCATATAGGAATAGGCCGCAACGGCAATTGCCCCGAGTAGATCGGGGGCGAGTTTACTGGAGACGAAAATGGCTGTAGGCCCGTCCGCGCCGCCTATAATACCGATTGACGCTGCATCCGAAATGCTAAAATCAATCCAGCCCATGGCACTAACAGCGACCGCTCCGAATACCGTAGCAAAGATACCGAACTGGGCCGCCGCACCAAGAAAAAGTGTTTTCGGGTTGGCCAACAGAGGGCCAAAGTCAGTCATAGCCCCGACACCCATGAAAACTATCAGGGGAAAGGCACCGGTAGTGATACCAACTTGATAGATATAATAAAGAAAACCACCGGGAGAGATAGTATTCCCCGCCTCAATCAGCGGGGCATCCATCAATCCGGCACCTGGAATATTGACCAGTATGGCACCAAATCCTATCGGTAGTAGCAGCAGTGGTTCGAAACCTTTGCGTATTGCCAGATACAATAGAAAAAAACCTATGGCCATCATGATGGGCTGCCCGAACTCCATCTGAAACAGCCCAGTGCTCTGCCATAAACCGATTAGTTTCTCCATCTAGTCTGCCTCATTTAATCAGCAGCAGATTGTCGCCTACAGTGACAGAATCACCTTCGCG
>VAOU01061288.1_pt1 | contig 11945 bp, 11 predicted proteins | sample 3393871 | NCBI WGS metagenome assembly VAOU01 (sample SAMN08290440, study PRJNA428436) | hydrothermal vent metagenome | isolation source: Deep-sea hydrothermal vent chimney | place: Atlantic Ocean: South-mid Altantic Ridge | depth 1820 m m
CTGGAGGAGCTCTATTTTCCCAACGACCCGCTGCCTTTGTATCTCGACAAAAAATCGGAGACACTACGTATTATCCAGCAGCTTCGCGACGAAGCCCATCGTTTTGGTATTACGCATCATCGCAATAAGCGCAGAAAAGGAACATTGAAATCGGAATTAACAGAGATAAAAGGAGTTGGTAAGAATACGGTTCAGAAACTGTTACGGGAATTCAAATCCGTAAAAAAAATCAGGGAGGCCCCGGAAGATAAGATGGCTGCTGTTGTAGGCAAGGCGAGAGCAGGAATAATTTTCCACCATTTTCATCCCGTTTCCAGCCAATAAAAAAGCCCTCCGATTTGGAGAGCTTTTTTTATTAATTCTGAATTTATTATTCCAGTGTAAACTTCACGGGAAGGTTAAAAGAAACCCTGACCGGTTTACCTCGCTGTCTTCCAGGTATCCACTTGGGCATACCTTTTATCACTCTCACAGCTTCTTCATCACAGCCGCCGCCAATACCACGCAGTACTTTTACATGATCGATACTACCATCGGGCTCTACCACAAAGTTGATAAACACGCGGCCCTGAATACCACTCTCTTTAGCCAGTTCGGGGTATTTGATATGGCTGGCCAGATATTTCATCAGCGCGCCAACTCCGCCGGGGAAAGAAGGCATCTTTTCCACAACCATAAAAATATGCTGTTCGGGAACTGATTCATCCTCCTGTGGGGGTACGTATTCACCTATCTTGGTATTCATGTTGGCATCAACATCAATATTAATATCATCGTTCACCTTGACGTCATTATTCACAATTTTAATTTGCGTTACCGTTTTCGGTGGCGGTGGCGGTGGCGGTTTTACCTTTTGTTCGGTAATTGGTACCATCTCCTCAGGAGTGTTGTCCGCCTTCAGTTGCATCATGGAATAGGTTCTTTTTTCGTAACTTTTATAATTAAAAGAAAAAAGAACAAGTGCCAGTGCAATGACGAGACCAATCTCAAAAAAGAGTGCTTTCTTATTTTCAAGATCAGCTTTAGATGTTTTTCTGGATTCCATCCTTCTTTTTGTTTATTAGTTTCTACTTATAACTTACTTTTTCCGGCCGCTAAATTAGTTAAATTCTTTTTAATAGCTTTCTTTTCTTCTTATTTTTTTTCGATACAGATAGATAAACAACAACCAACCTCCTATTGCACCTATTGTGTCTGCAAAAAAATCAAATCTACTTCCGCTTCGTCCGATAAAAACATAAAACTGCAGAACTTCGGTTATCAAACCATAAATAGCGGTAACAATAACCGCAATAAGTCCAAATACATAACGTTTGCTACTGCTAAAATATTGTTCACGAAAGCCGAATAATATGAGAAAAGCCAATCCTCCGAAAATAGAAAGGTGAACTACTTTATCGGGTTCCAGCCAGCCCCAAAAGTTGGCTATTTTTGGGAAATCGTTACCAGGCAAACCGGTCAGTAGCAGGATGATAATCGACCATAAAAGAGCAGGCCATAATTTTTTTAGCATAAACTGTATTGCTATGATTCAACCAAATCTTTGTACGCAGCGGCATCCAACATTTCATCTGTTTCTGCAGGATGGGTCATTTTTATTTTCACAATCCATCCGTCGCCGTAAGGATCTTTGTTAATCATTTCGGGTTCATCTTCCAGCTTTTTGTTCAGCTCAAGTATGGTTCCACCCACGGGAAGTAACAGGTCGGAAACCGTTTTAACAGCTTCAACAGTTCCGAAAGCTTCGCCTTTTTCCAGCGTGTCGTCGATGGTCTCCACTTCAACAAAAACAATGTCTCCCAATTCATTCTGGGCGAAATCAGTGATACCGATGTAAGCATTTTCTCCTTCAACTCTCACCCATTCGTGATCGTTAGAATACTTTAATTCTTCAGGTATATTCATGTTTTTAGTTTTTAAAAATAATAGCCCAAATTTACATTAAATTTTTTCACAAAACGTAACAGTGCTTTATGAAGTATACCGCTTCTATTGTAAAATGCAAAAATGAGAGCGGCATATCTTCGGCTATACTTGAATTTTGAAATGTAAATTCAAGTAACTTCAGTATATTCTAAATTCCCTGCCTATTGCTGTCCCAGTGAGATACCCAGCCCTTTGGTCGTTTTAACCAGCGCATTATCCGGAGTTACCAGGTTTGGTTTGGCGATGGCATCTTTCAGTGGAACCGCCACAAAATCCGGATGACGGTAAGCAACCATTTTACCAAAATCCCCGTCAAGCACCATCTCAAAGGCTCTCACCCCAAACTGTGCAGAGAGTACCCTGTCGTAGGCTATAGGGACTCCACCACGCTGCAAATGACCCAAAACGGTTTCACGCATATCATGTTTAAAGCCAGCTGCTTTCAGCTGATGAATCAACTGGCGGGCAATACCACCGAGTTTTGGGTTATTGTAGCCTACTTCATCATTTTCCCGGACAGCCATTTTTCCACCTTTGGGACAAGCTCCCTCTGAAATAACCACCACTGCAAATCCCCGGTTATGAACAAATCGCCTTTCAAGAGCCTCTTTTACAACTTCAACATCGTAAGGCATTTCCGGTATCAGACACACATCGGCACCACCGGCAACAGCTGCATTCATGGCAATCCAACCGGCTTCACGACCCATCACTTCCAAAACGAAAACACGGTTATGGCTGGCAGCTGTAGTAACCAGCTTATCAACAGATTCAGTAGCTATTTCAACAGCAGTCTGGAAGCCAAAAGTCGAATCTGTGGACGAAAGGTCGTTGTCAATAGTCTTGGGAACACCGATAATGTTCAGTCCCTTTCGGTAAAGCTGTTCGGAAATACGTTGCGAACCATCACCACCAATACTGATGACCGCATCGATGTGCATAATCTGCAATTTGCGAATCATTTCATCGGAGCGGTCAACGGTAATCCATTTTCCACTTTTATCTTTAATAGGCCAGGCAAACGGACCGCCTTTGTTTGTGGTTTCTATAATGGTTCCTCCCTGAAAATGGATACCTTTTACTTTTTTGTTGTCTAACACAACCACTTCGGTAGGTTCCCACAGAATCCCGTTAAAAGCCTGGATACTTCCCAACACTTCCCAATCATTCTCCTGCGATGCACGGTGAACGACGGCGCGAATCACGGCGTTTAATCCGGGACAATCGCCACCACCGGTTGCAATAAGTACTCGTTTCATTTTTTCCTTTGTATATTTGAAAAGCAAAAGTAATCATATATCAAATATTCCGACCTGGTTGCCCCTGTGAGAAGATGAAAAGGCAAAGAACGGGGCATGTGAATGATTACACACCTGATTACAAACGATTGAGAAAATCGTAAAAAATAATAAGGCAAAACATAACGATTGAACAATTAAGCCAAAAAGGAAGCCATTGCGGTATTAAACTCCGCAATGGCTTCCTTTCAATGAATTATTTTTCCGGTTTCAGTACACCGAGTACATAATGCCTGGTTGTGAGATACTTTTTGGCTGCTTTTCTAATCTTTTCTGTTGTAATATTCGCCACAGCGGCATCATATTCTTCGGAAGAAAGGATTTTTGTCCCGTAAAAGCTACTATTTTCCAGTTGGTTAATCCAAAAACGATTTTCGCGCTCACTGGTCTGCCTACTCCTTATAAAAGTTTCTTTCACCTTTTTGAGTGTCATTTCATTAGGTCCTTCAGCCTGCATCTTTTTTATCACACCGAAAACTGATTTTACCAGTTTACCCACATTTTTCGGTGAACACCCGAAACCAATCATAAGGGTATATTTCTCTTTCGGATATTTTCTTATGGTCGGAGAAACGTAAATTCCGTATGTACCGCTCTCCTCTTCACGTACTTTTTCGCGCAATGCAATGTTCAACGACTGCACCAATGCATTCATTATGAGATTATTCTCCTGAGAGTAACGATATTTGCCTTTCATGACAATGAGTACCTGGCTTTGTGGAGCACTCCCTTTAAATACATCCACATTTGTAATTCTTTTCGGAAACGGGGTGCTTACATCTTTCCATGAAAGACTTTCACCTGTGGGAATGCTGGCAAGGTATTTTTCCACCAAAGGTTTCAGCTTTTGGGTGTCAATGTTCCCCACCAGAAAAACTTTAAAACCGGCAGCATGCTGAAACTGCCTTTTGTAAATATTGTAAATTGCAGCCTGCCGGATGCTTTTTATCTGTGCTTCCGTAGGAATAACAATTGAACGGGGAGAATGTGAACTGATGACACTACTCAGGGAATCATAAAAGACCATTTTTGGATTTGCACTCAGGTGCCTGACCATATTTTCCTGATTGGTAATCACCTTTTGAAAAATTTCCTTATCCTGACGTGGCGAGGTAAAGAAGAGGTACTGTAATTTAAACAAAGTCTCTATATCTTTCGGGCTGGCATTTCCCTTAAAACCCTGTTGCAGGCTACCCATAAAAGGAGTCAGACTTGCTGCTTTTCCGGCCAGCTTCTTTTCTAAATCAATGCCGCTAAACTGCCCCAGCCCGCTTTCGTCAACAATATTGGAAAAAACACGTGTTAAGATAACTTTATCATCGGGTAGCAAGGAACTTCCACCTGTGCTGTAAGCTTTGTAAAGTATCTGGTCGTTTTTGAAATTAGTGGGCTTCACAAACACTTCCATTCCGTTGCTTAATGTCCACTTTTCGTACAGCGAATCTGTCTTTTGAACTTGTACTATTTTGCCGGGTTTTATGGCATGAGCAATCAACGGTGCCCGGAGGACTTTGTCCACATACGGTTTTAGTTGTACCGTTCTTTCGGCCTCAATAACCGACATCACTTCCTGCTGTGTGGGAACTTTTACGTCTTTTTTTTGCGGAGCAGTAATCAAAATAACCATATTAGTATCTGTAATCCAGCGTTTTGCTACGTTATCCAAACTTTCCAGCTTAACTTGTGGAAGAAGCTCTTTGGCCAGTTTGTACTCTACAGTAATACCCGGGATAGGGTCTTTGTCTGTAAAATTAGTAATATATTCCTGTGCAAGCAGGGAGGATTTTTGTTTGTTTTTGTCAGCATACAAGCGCTCGTACTTACGCATTAGGTTTTTCTTTTCCCGTGCCAGCTCAGTGGTTGTAAAGCCATATTCCTGCATGCGTTTACCTTCATCGAGTAATGTTTTCAGGGTGTTGTCAATTTGGTTGTCTTTTGCGATAGCAAAAGCAGTATATGCATTGGTTGTCCGGCCAAGGAAACCGCCGTATCCGGCACCTGCATACATGAAAGGAGCACCAGGGCTCTGCGTTATTTCAGCCAGGCGCGCAGTAAGCATACTGCTGATAAGCTGGTTTTCCAAATGCTTTTTGAACCCGGCTACGGTAATTTCCGGTTTTTTGGAATGTTTGTAAAAGACAACCACCTGATTCATGGTAGCTTCTTTGTCGGTGGTAATAGCGATAAGTGGCTTTTGGTTATCAGGTATGCCGTAAACAACCCGTTTCTGTTCATTTTGCGGGTTGGTAAGCTTACCAAAATGCTGTTCAATAAGTTTTTTCATCTGGCTTGCATTCACATCGCCTACTACAATGACGGCCATTAAATCAGGGCGGTACCAAGTGTGATAAAAATTACGAATAGTCTGGTAATGAGCTGTATCCACGACGGCCATTTTCCCTATGGGAAGCCGCAGGGCATATCGCGAACCTTTCAGAATGATAGGAATATATTTATTCATCATGCGGTCTTGTGCGCCAAGGCCCAGCCTCCATTCTTCTTTGACAACACCGCGTTCTTTGTCGATTTCCGAGCCTTCCAGCCGGACGTTGTGTGCCCAATCCTTCAGCACCAGCATTGCACTGTCGATGAGGGTATTCCTGTCGGTGGGCATTTGAAGAATGTAAATGGTTTGATCGAAAGAGGTGTTGGCATTCAGATGCGCCCCGAATTTCACACCACTGGCTTCAATAAAATCAACGAGTGCAGATTTTTTAAAGTGTTTGGTACCGTTAAAACTCATGTGCTCTAACAGATGTGCCAGGCCCTGCTGATCATTTTTTTCATTAATGGAACCGGCATTGATCACCAGCCGCAACTCTACCCGGTCTTTGGGTTCGCTGTTGTGTTGTATGTAATAGGTAAGACCATTGGAAAGTTTACCGATGGTTACATTTGGGTTGGGTTTTAATGTATCGGATAAATTTTGTGCCTGCAAACCCAACAGGGCAAACAAAAACAGGCCGATAAAAGGGACGAATTTTTTAAACATGATAAAGGATTTTAATAAGTGATTAAATTTTATTTGCTCAAAAATAATAAAAAATGGGAAAGTATGCTCAATACCTGATACTTTAACAATAATTAAGACTTCCCTGTTAATACTTTTTTTCTCTACTTTTGGCTCCGAAAACATACAAAAATATGAGTAGAGAAAAAACGACCATTCTAACATTGGATGCCGGCGGAACTAATTTGGTTTTTTCGGCTGTACAAAACAGACAAATTCTCAAACAGAAAGTCCATAACCCTGCTCCTTCCGGAAATCTTGAAGATTTTTTAAAGAAAGTTATCAAGGGGTTTTCCGAATTACAGCAACAAGTGAAGATGAAGGCTCACGCCATAAGCTTTTGTTTTCCGGGGCCTGCTGATTACGAAAACGGAATTATCGGTGATTTGGAAAACCTTCCTTTCTTCATGGACGGGATTCCTCTGGCAAAAATGCTGGAAGAGGTTTTTAAAATTCCTGTTTTTATCAATAACGACGGCGACTTGTTTGCTCTGGGTGAGGCTATTGAAGGTTATTTAAGAGAGATAAACAGGGAAAGCAAAAGAGAATTTCATAATTTGCTGGGGGTAACTCTGGGAACGGGTTTTGGTGGTGGTATTGTGGTAAAAGGAAAGCTTTTTGGTGGCGACAACTCAGCTGCTGCCGAAGTTAACCGTATGAGTAATCCTCTCAACCGCGAACAAAGTGTGGAAGAGGTGCTGAGCATTCGTGGAATTCGCCGTTTGTATGCAGAAGCAATTGGAATTCCCGTAGAGAAGACACCGATACCTTTTGAGATTTTTCAGGTAGGGTTGGGGAAAAAGGAAGGAGATAAAGAGGCAGCCGTGGAAGCATGGAAAACATTTGGTCTCGTACTCGGCGATGCTTTGGCCAACGCCGTGAGTCTTACTGACAGTTGTGTAGTTATTGGCGGCGGCCTGTCGGGTGCTTATTCACTTTTTTTGCCAACAGCCCTGGAGCAAATGAACAGCACCTTTCGAAAAAATGATGGCAGCCGGATGCCGCGTATGGAACTGACAGCTTACAATTGGGAAAATGCTGTAGAAAAAGCTGCTTTTCTAAAAGATGAGTCCCGGATTCTCGCTGTTCCTTTTTCTGACAAAACACAGATTTACTACCCGCAGAAGAAAATTGCCGTAGGCATCAGCCGGCTGGGAACCAGCGAAGCTGTGGCCGTTGGTGCTTATGCTTATGCAGTATCAAAGCTGGGTTTGTAAAGTCTTTCAGGGAGAATTTTGAATTACTTTTTCAGCACAAGTTCGTCCCATGAAAACGCCGTATTAAATCCCCTGTTTTTCATCTGCTCTCTGAATGCTTTGTCTGTGCCATGATTTGTGATTAAAACAAAATCGCCGCCCCAGGCTCCCAGTGATTTTACGATACCCTGATGTCCTTTGAAGAGACGCTCTTTCACTGGTACAATTCCAAGAACGGCAGACATGATTTCTTCGTGCTCCCGGAGGAGGTTTTCAAAAAGCTCAAGCGTTTCGGCTTCCGCCAGTGCCTCACCTATGGAGGATATTTTACGGATCTCACCCTCTCCGAAAACAGCCTGTTTTTTAAATCGCACTATACTTTCATCGCTTCTTTGCTTTTGTCCGAGATAAACAAAATAAACCCATTTTCTAAACGGTGGCAGCCAATCAGCCGGCTCCACAGCCGGCTTTCCATCAGTCAGTTGATAAAAAATAGGGGTTTCCACCCGTGTACAGGCCACATCGTATCCCGATCCTCCAAGGGCTTTTCTTTGAAGTGTAAAGGCATCAATACCTGCCCATGCCGCCAGGTTAGCTACCAGCGTAGAGCTGGAACCAAAACCAAATTCCGTATCAAATTCCAGACGCGTTTCTACATCAAAACTTCGCTTGCCATTTAAAAATCGGGGCTCCAGTTCTCGGACAACGGAAAGGATTTTGACCAGTTTTCGAGCCAATAATTTATCAGTTGTCTTCAGAATTTTCAATGAAGGAATTTCATACGTAGTCCGAAACCATAATCCATCCGGTTTATGGGCTGTCCAGAGCAAGCGGGCACCGTTTTTAGCGGAAGCGGGAACAACCTGCAGATGTTGTCCGCGGTTCACAGGAATAGCCAAAGCACGCGCACCGTGCAGTACCAGATACTCTCCCGTAATCAGGAGTTTGCCATGTGCATACCATGTTTGTTGTTGTTGCATTATCCGGAGAGACGAAGGTTTTTAATAAAATCACCCACATCGGCAAAGGATACTTTGTGGGTGGAGAAGTAACTCACGGCTTTTTCTTTTTCGCTTTGTGAGGCCTTAAAATGATTCAAAATATTCATCAAATGCATTTTCATGTGCCCCTGCTGAATACCTTTGGTGACAAGTGAACGAATGGCAGCAAAATTGTTGGCCATTCCCAGCGTGGCTGTAATCATCATCAGCTCTTTTGCCGATGGCTTTCCCAACATCTCCAATGAATGTTTGGCCAGCGGGTGCAAAGAGGTAAGTCCGCCAACAGTTCCCAGAGCCAGGGGCAATTCAATCCTGTATTTAAACCGGCCGTTTTTTATCTCCACATGAGACAGGCTTCTGTAATGTCCGTCTCTGGAAGCATACGCGTGGCCGGCAGCTTCGATGGCTCTAAAATCATTGCCCGTGGCAATGGCTACCGCATCAATGCCATTGAAAATACCTTTGTTGTGTGTCGCAGCACGAAAAGTATCAATTTCCGCAATTTTAACCGCTGTTTCAAATTTACGGGCAAATTCTTCTCCCGAAAGGGAAGAATCAATATTTTTAAGGTCTTTAAAATCACATTCCACCCAAACTTTTACCAGGCAGTCAGGGGTATAATTGGAAAGAATGGACATAATAATAACGACTTCTTTCTCTTTTCCTTCAAAAACAGGATGCGTTTTTACAAATTCCTGCAGGGTTTTTGCCGACTCCTCGAGGCAGGAGTTGATAAAATTGGCACCCATGGAATCGACAGTTTCGAAAGTAATATTAATCTGGTAGTAATTTTCCAGCCTGTCTCGCATATCCACAAGCTCAAAATCAAGAATTCCGCCACCTCTTTTTTCCATATTGGCAGTTATTGACCTGGTTTCCTCACGAAAACGCAGCTTCAGTTCGTCAAAAACGCTGACAAGCTTTTCTTTTTCTCCACTCCACTGAAAATGAATTTGCCCTACCTTCACGGTGTCTCTAACCTCGGCATGGAAGCCACCGCGTTCCGACCAAAAGCGTGCAGCGGAGGAGGCGGCAGCAACCACAGAGCTTTCTTCAATAACCATGGGTACAAGATAAGTTCTGCCATTTACCACGACGTTGGGAGCAATACCATAAGGAATGTAAAAATTGGTGATGGTATTCTCGCTGAACTCATCAAAGATCTTTTGCTTTTCCGTATCGGCATACCAGAAACTTTTCAATAATTCAATGGTTTCGAGTTGGTTGTCCATCAACTCGGCAACAATCTTTAGCTTATCCTCTTTTAGTAACTTGGAAAAGCCTTTAATGATAAGGTCTCTTTTACGTCTATGTGGCATAAAGCAAATGTACCAGCTATTTTTTGTTGTTGACAAAAATAAGGTAAAATTTATATGAATGGAATGTTTCCCTGCAACTGTGGATGAAATATTGCCGTGGTGCGAACGGGGATAAATACACAAGTATGCTGATAATAAGCTATTTTAACAACCCTAAAGTATAGGTACTCGCCGGAAAGCAGGCACAAAAAAAGCTGCCCTGAAGAGCAGCTTTTTCAATTTCTTTCAGGTTATATCAATACTCATCTTCATTAAAAAAGAAGTCTTCTTTGGTAGGGTACTCAGGCCAAATATCTTCAATTTTTTCAAAAGCCTCGTCTTCAATTTCAATCTCTTTCAGGTTTTCGATAACTTCAGAAGTTACCCCTGTGCGGAGGCACCACTCAATCAATTCGTCTTTGGTAGCAGGCCAGGGTGCATCCTCTAATTTTGAAGCCAATTCCAGTGTCCAATACATGGTTTAATTTTTTTGCAAAAGTAAATTTTTTTTAATACGAGCAACGAAAAATGAAAAAAATTAAAACTTTTTCTCAAACACGTGGTTTCCAAAGGGATTCGGGAATTCCCAGGTCATAGGAAAACTTACGGGCCAAAACGAAAAGATAATCTGAAAGACGGTTAAGATAACGGATATTCAACCCATCGGTGGGAAATTGCTCGTTCATGCGAATGGTGAGTCGCTCGGCGCGCCGGCAAACCGTTCGGGCAATGTGGCAATAGGAGACAACAGGATGGCCTCCCGGCAGAATAAAAGCGGTAAGTTCCGGAAGCTGTTCGTTCATCATATCCATCTCCTTCTCCAATAGTTCCACATCTTCGGGATGCAATGTGGGCAGGGCATTAGGTAATGATTTACCATCCTGTGCCAGGCTGCTTTCTATGGTGAAAAGACGATCCTGAATCTCCAGAAGCACCTCTTTGCTCCGGTTGTCAATACTCTGGTCACGAATAAGACCTACATACGAATTCAACTCATCCACCGTGCCGTAAGCCTCAATACGGATGTCGTATTTGGGGACACGTGTGCCACCGATAAGAGCAGTTTTTCCTTTGTCACCGGTCTTGGTGTAGATTTTCCATTCTTTACTCATTTTCAGGATAATTTTCAAACATTGACCATTTCGGATTTGTTGTAGGAAATTACGTTTTCATTGGGTTTATCTTCTTCAACTATTCCGTCCCGTAGCCTTATAATCCGGTGGGCATGCTCGGCGATGTCCTCTTCGTGAGTTACCAGCACGATGGTATTTCCCAATTTATGTATTTCTTCAAGCAGGGAGATAATTTCCACGGAAGTCTTTGAGTCGAGATTACCGGTAGGCTCGTCGGCCAGAATCAGCGATGGCTTATTGACAAGCGCACGAGCTAAGGCAACACGTTGTCTTTGTCCCCCGGATAACTCATTGGGTCTGTGATTCATACGGTCTGCCAACTGAACACTGGCCAGCGTATCTTCCGCACGGCGAATACGCTCGTGCTTGGATACACCAGCATAAATCAAAGGAAGCATTACATTTTCAAGCGCTGTGGAACGGGGCAGCAAATTGAAAGTTTGAAAAACAAAACCAATCTCTTTGTTTCGTACCTCGGCCAGCTCATTATCCGACATTTTACTCACATCCAGGTCGTTCAGAAAATAATGGCCATTGGTAGGTGTATCAAGACAACCTAACACGTTCATCAAAGTTGATTTTCCTGAACCCGAAGGTCCCATCATCGCAACAAATTCATTTTTATTGATGGATATATCAACTTCCTGCAAAGCTTTAACAATCTCAGAACCTACATGATAAAACCTGGATATTTTCTCTAACCGGATAATTTTTGTTGCCATAATTTTTGTTTTTGGAATAACAAAAGTAACAAGAATGTAGCAAACAAAACAGAAAAACTATTTTTATCGAAATATACTTTAAGCGAGGACGCTTAAAGCGGTTGCGTAATGAAACAAAAAAACCTTTTCCTCGCTTCCGTTGAAAGGAGAAAAAGGCTTTAAGAATAAAAACGTACCGTTAAAGATTAATGGCTACGACTTCTTTTACCTCCGGAATAATCTTCTTCAAAGTAGCTTCTACCCCGTTTTTCAGAGTCATGGTGCTGAACGGGCATGCACCACAGGCACCGATAAGCTCCACATTTACCACATTGTCATCAGTGATTTCAATAAAATTGATGTCCCCACCGTCCTGCTGCAA
>VAOU01002068.1_pt1 | contig 11888 bp, 7 predicted proteins | sample 3393871 | NCBI WGS metagenome assembly VAOU01 (sample SAMN08290440, study PRJNA428436) | hydrothermal vent metagenome | isolation source: Deep-sea hydrothermal vent chimney | place: Atlantic Ocean: South-mid Altantic Ridge | depth 1820 m m
CGATAATTAACAATATATTGTCAATTATCGACTATTATAGGATTATTTCAACCTGTATTTACTATTTCTTGTTAGCGGAAGTGTCGAAAAGTCTACTCAGGTAAACGCTTAAATAAATAACTCATTGTTATTTATTTGATTTTTCACCGACTGTCTTCACCCAAACGCTATTCGCTTAAATAAAATCAAGCCTAAAATGGCGCCGGGTAAACCGCCGCCGTCTGCAAAATAAATATACCCGTATTGGATGCTGGGATCACGCACGCAGAAAATTTATTGAAGTCAGTAAAGCAGCGCCAGCTAAAAAGAAAGGACATAAAACCAGTAAAGCGGATGTTGCTATTGGCAAGATTCGTAAGCTCTATGCCATAGAAAGTAAAATTAAAGGCCTGGAACCCGAAGTTAAAACACAACAACGACAAAAACTGAGTAAACCACTGCCGGATGATTTTAAAGACTGGCTGGACAAGAATATTAATCGGGTACCTAAAAACAGCCTGACTTACAAGGCTGTTTATTACTGCTTAAATCAGTGGGACTTGTTAGTAGGCTATTGTGATGATGGTAAATTAAACATCAGTAATGCGCTGGCAGAAAATGCGATACGTCCCTTTGCTATTGGTCGAAAAAATTAGCTTTTCAGTGATGCATCCCGTGGAGCCAAAGCCAGTGCGACTTGTTATAGTCTGATTGACACGGCCAAGGCCAATGGTCTGGAACCATACAAATATCTGCATTATGTGCTGCAACATATTGCTGAGGCTAAAACGGTAGAAGACGTTGAGGCTTTGCTACCCTGGAATATGAAGTATGCATAATCCATAAATGGGGGCAAGTAGGCTGAAACTTTGGCGCTTACCTTATAACGGCTTCGAAGAATAGTGCAATTCCGATTTCTGATAATCGCGAACACCAAGTTATTACGGCCTAAAGACGATTTTCCAGCGTGTAACTTTCGGGTCCCCATGACGGACTTTTGCCGCAGAATCCGGTAACCGAGGTGGCGCAGGCTATTCATCGCATCAATCCACGCTATATAATCCCGGAAATACTAAAGCGGTTTTAGGCAGAGTTGTAACACCGATCTTATCGTAAAGACGAGTAGAACGGTGACGGCAGCGTCGGATAGGCTCGATAAACGTGCCTGAATACTTCCTCCGATTTTTCGTCCACATCATCTTCAGTATACACATCAACAGGGAGCCCGGTGTCATCGCTCCACAGATGATCTCGTATTGTGACCCGGACAGCATCGCGGGTTGATTCCTTGTCACGCCAGTGGTCGATGCGCAGCTTTTCTGTCTTCAACCGGGCAAGTAGCTCAACCGCGACCGCCTTGATCTTCTTGATACCCCCGGAATCCAGCCCAGGTTTCCTGAGCAGATCGAAAATCGCAAGTGATTCCTCATCAAGTCCTTCACGGACTGACCTTCTCTCCTCTTCGTCAAGTGACTGCTCGAATCGGAACAGCTCCTCAAAGGTTTGCTCGATCGTGACGCGGTCCTTTTCGCGGTTGTACTCGGCCACAATATGTTCGTAATGCTGTTGGAAATCCGTGCGCAAGGGGTTCTGTGCCAGCAGGCGTTGCAACCTCGTTTCTATGGCTTGCTTCAGATTCTGGACTGTTGTGCGTTTTGCCGGACTGCGTTCAAACTCCTTCCGCAACCGATCGAAATCAATCTTGCTAATGTCGTAGGGTGTTTCTGGATACGCAACCTTGTCCTTTTCAATATCAATCGCCTCGTCAACTAGCTGGTGCAACTGGCGAATGATGTCGCTGATATCTGCTTTCTCCCGATCCTGCTGGAGGCTCTTGTAAACCACGTTGATCGCATCGTAGTCTGAACGGTGGGCAGTGACCCCCTTAACGTTGATACAGGCCTTGAACTTCTTGAATACCTCGCGGCACATCACCTCAAATCGCTTACGCGTCTCGTCATTCTCATTGGCCGCTTCCTTGGCAGCAACAATGGCCGCATTACGCGCAAAACCAGACTCTGAAATAATTTCATCCAGTGGTGCGGAGCGTTCCGCCAGGAATTCCCGAACAAAGGCAATTGCCTCCGCCAGATCGGCCAGCAGTTCTTCTTCTGGCCTGGCCGGATCGGCATCGAAGCCCTCTCCACCATCGCCTTCGTCCGCCGTACCAGCGAAGGTGGCCAGAGCCTTGCGCAGATTCTTGAGAATGCCGCAGTAATCGACAATCAGACCGTTGTTCTTGCCCTCACTCACACGGTTAGCGCGGGCAATGGCCTGCATCAAGGTGTGGGCCTTGAGGGGCTTGTCCAGGTACAGTGTCGACAAGCTAGGTACGTCAAAGCCGGTTAGCCACATCGCACAAACAATCGCGATCCGGAATGGATGCTCCTTTTCCTTAAACGCCTCATCAAGATCCATGCGCTGCATGTTTCTGAACTGTGGCATCGTCCGCATGGACTCCGGCAGGTCGATCCCCTCCTTGATCAACCGGCGGTGCGGGGTAATATCCAGGTCCCATTTGCAGAACTTGTCTACCTCACCCTGCTCTTCGCTGACGACCACTGCGGCCCGTGTCCCGCGCATCCACTCGATCTGCTGGCGCCCCAGAATCTCTTCCTGCTCGTCTGTCATCGACCCGAGTTGTTTTTCCAGTTCCCTGATGTGCTCCTGCCAGTAAAACACTATAAGGCGGTGCATGCGCACACAGGTAATCTTATCTATGCACACCAGCATGGCCTTGCCGGACTCCCAGGCCGTGGAGTAATGCTGAACGAAATCCCGTGCGACCTGATCGAGCCGTTTGTCGGCCGTGATAATATGGTAGCCGCGCTTGAGCTCCCGCTCCAGCCGCAGCTCGACATCGATATCGTCCGTCTCCAGCTCTTCAAGTTTCTCGGCGATACGCTCATTGAGGTCACCCACCGCGATGCCGAGCTTGTCACCCCGTGCATCATAGTAGAGTCGTACGGTGGCCTTATCCTCTACCGCTCTTTGGAAATCATAGGTCGAGATATACTCACCAAACATGCGACGCGTGATCTCGTCGTCTTTGAACAGAGGCGTGCCCGTAAATCCGATGTAGCTGGCGTTCGGCAGTGCGTTTCTCATGTTCAGGGCCAGCGTGCCGTATTGCGTTCGATGTGCCTCATCCGTAATGACGATGATATCGTCACGTTGGGTGTAGCCTTCATCCGGATTCACGTCCTGGTTGAATTTCTGGATCAGCGAAAAAATGTAGGATTTATGCTCAGTGAGCAGCGCATTCAGGTGATCCCCACCGGCTGCCCGGCAGGGATCGCGGTCATTATCCACCACCCCGCAACCGGCAAAGGTTTTGTAGAGCTGTGTATCCAGATCATCGCGGTCGGTCAGGATCAGAAAAGTGAAGTTACCACCCAGCTTGCGATGCACTTTGCGAGCAAACATCACCATCGAATAGCTCTTGCCCGCTCCCTGGGTGTGCCAGAACACGCCCAACTTACCCTGTCGGTTCTCGCGATCGCGCACTGCCTTGATAGCCCGGTTAACACCCAAAAACTGGTGGTTGCGGGAAATGATCTTCTTCGGTTCACCAGCAGATTCATCGAACAGGATGAAGTTCTCCAACAGGTCCATGAAGTTTTGCTTGTTACAGATACCCTTCAGGAGAGTCTCCATATCAACCACGCCCGGTTCGTCTTCGGCAAGACGTTTCCATTCGTGGAAGTGTTCCCACTTGCTGGTAAGCGAACCGATCTTCGCCTTGTCGCCATTGCCGAACATAACAATCGCATTGTGATGGAACAGATGAGGAATGGTGTCGAGATAGTCGGAATAATTTTTCTCAAACGCTGCCTTCAGATCCTTATGGATATTCTTACACTCAATAAAAAGCAACGGCAGACCGTTAACAAACCCCACAATGTCCGCCCGGCGGCGGTAAAGATCCCCACGCACCCACAGCTCACGCACGCACAGGAAGTGATTGTTCGTCGGCTCAATGAAATCGAAGACCAGCAACCGCTGGCGCACCCGCTCACCTTCCTCATTGCGAAACGTGACCTGCACACCATCTTTGATCAGTGCGTACTTTTCCCGGTTCGTTGCAAGCAGGGTTTGGGTAGCTAATGTCGTGACGATCTGTCGCAGGGCATCATCGTAGGCGTCGGTCGGCAAGCCAGGGTTCAGTTCAATGAGTTTTTCTCTCAGAGTACGTGATAAGACGACCTCACGATCTGATGCTCGACCGAGCGTGCCTTCCGGCCCGAAGGTTTCATTGTTGTACGCGTACACTGAATCCCAGCCAAGTTCCTTTTCCAGGTACTCGGCCGTGGTTTGTTGAACCAGAGTGTCTTCGGTATAACTCATTTACCTTACAGCAGTAATGCGCCTTGTTGAGTGGATAACCACTGGTAACGAACCGGTTTCGACAACTTCTTCAGCTTCTTGTCGGCAACAGCCCTTTTGAGCCAGGTATTGAGCTGGGTCTTGTTTAGCTCCAGCACATCAACCAGTTCATCCGTCGTCTTTGGAGAGTCACTGCACATCGCCTGGGCCTTGATGAGGAACAAATCATAAAACTCAATATCCTCAATTGGTGACGATGTGGCAGCATCATCTTTAGTGCCCATTTCTAACTGACTTGTCTGATCAATTGTTACCACACGCTGAGCTCCTACTACTTCATCATCTATCTTTGGATTTTGTTCAGACTCAAGTTGCGGCTCTGGGGAATACTCGACCACACCTTCTTTTACGTTACCAGCCGCCTGACTAAATAAATCTTCACCGGATCCTGCATCCGACGTCTTGGCCGAAAATAACGCCGTGAAATTGATTTCCCCAATGTTATCCGACACCCATGCTGCCCCCGCCTTCACAATGGCTGTATTTCCGGCCAACTTATCAGAAGTCCGTTTTACCCAAAGCGGCACCCATTGCTTTTTCAGGTTTTCCATCGTGCCACTCCATGTTCCCCCTTTCATCCCGGACTGAACCGCTATCGCTGCATCGGAGAGACAATAGATGTACTTGTTTCGCTGCATGGCATTGCCGGCATTGAACCCCGCCTCAGGATAGAATGTGGATACCAGAACGAGATTATTTGCCATCAGATATTTGCGGTACTTCGCGCTTGAGCAGGCCCGCAGAAGACTGTCTGCAAGCACGCCAATCACCGTTCCCTCGGCTTCAAGCGCACCGAGCATGGATGCCTCATCAACACCCCTCGCACCACCAGAAACAATAGAATATCCCTTGCCCGCTGCCAACGCACCCAGATCACGGCTATAGGCCAAATCCTTATCGTTCACATTACGGGAACCAATCACTGCCAGACCACCACCATTGAGCAAGGCCCTGTTGCCACAGCCAAACAATATGGCAGGTGAATCTGTTCTGAGACGTTGTTTGAATCGCATCGGATAATCAGGATCAGACCTTGTCATAACCCACAGCCCTGCCCGGAGCCACTTCTCCATAGCCAGCGCCAAAGCTGAGCCACGTTCCATCAGCCCCTCAGCACGATCCAGGGTAATCGTCTTGTCTGACCAGCCATTAAGCAATTCATCCAGGCGGCCGGTCATCAGCTGTTCCGGTGTAAGTGATTTCTCTTTTAGCCATAATGCGAAACGCCCCCACTCCTTCGGCGTCAATGGCTTAACCGACCCTCCTTTCGCTTTGGAAAAATGAGAGGTCAACAATAAAATCGCCTGGGTATTGGGTGAGATCGACATTTAAGCTCCAGTACTCGTCGAGGCCAACGCCACCGGGTAGACAGCCCTGCTTCCCGCACGCCGTAACAAAGCGGCAAGCACGGTTACCGTCCATCCGGAATCAATCACATCATCCACCAGCAGTACGGCCGTCTCGGGTATGTTCTCGGATATTTCAAAAACTCCATCCAGATTTCGACATTGATGGAAACGGTTCTGCTGATTCTTCTGTGGTTCGTTATTAACAATCTTGTGAATGGCATCCGCGAAGGGCAGCCCCAGTCGAACCGCCAATCGCTGCGCAAAATCAGGCACTAGCACAGGATGGTTTATCGACGGAACGCAGGTCACCCACTGCGGAGCAGGATCAAACTGCCATCGTTGCTCGATCATCTCTGCTACAGCTTCCAGCAACTCATCCCGGAAGTGACCGGCATGTTTATCATCAGCCACCAGACCTCCCCAACCGGCATCACCCCAGCGCGACAGGATACGGCCCTCAGATGACTGAAGTTCGGATGGCAAATTATACGGAAAGCCATACTCCTGAAATGCGCCAGAGGCCACCTGCTTTTTCGGCCTGAAGGGCATCTCGGCATGCTTTAGAAAATGACTCGCAGCTATCGCCAGATCCCGATCTACTTCAATACTAACGACGGGCTCACCCATGCAAACCGAGCATCGACCGCATTTATTCGTTTCCGGGTCATCCAGGGCATTTCGCAAATAGGCCATCAGGCAACCATCACTGTCGATGTAATCCTGAACCTCTTGCCATTCGAGCTCTCTTTGCTGCGTCAGATGTTCGATACGCTCATGATCCATTCTGAAAGGAACAGGTGTACGGCGCCACCTGCTACCGTGCTTGATAACCGGGGCCGGGCTCTCTACGCTAAGGATCTTCAATACCTTGTTGATTTGCCCCAGCCTCAGATTGAGATGCTGCTGTAGCTGGAACACAGACAACTCATCGTGATCCTCCAGCACACCCAGGATAGCGTCCACGTCTCGCTCATCGGGAAAAGCACTGCGGCGGAAAAACTCGTGGATATCCTCGTCCTCCCTGCCTGACAGCAGCACCCCGAAGGCGGTATCGATCGCTCTTCCGGCACGACCCACTTGCTGGTAATAGGCCACAACAGAACCGGCCGCCTGATAATGAATCACAAAACCGAGATCGGGTTTGTCGTAGCCCATTCCCAGCGCGGTAGTCGCCACCAGCACTTTTATTTCATTACCCAGCAGCAGGTCTTCGAGGTGTTGCCGATACAGGTTGCTGTTCTCGAAGTCTTCATGGTCAACACTGCCATGGTAGGCGCGCGCCACAATCCCCTGTTGATTCAACCAGACAGCCACCTGTTCTGCATCGCGGATGGTCAACACATAGACGATACCGGTGCCTGGCAATTCTGGAATATGCTGCGCCATCCAGGCCAGCCGCGCCGCCTGGTCAAATAAACGGAGTGTTTGCAGCTCCAAGCTATCCCGCACCAGCGTCCCACGCTGTATTTCGATGTCACCGAGTTGCGTCTGAACATCCTGAATCACCCGGTTGTTGGCTGTGGCGGTGGTACCGAGGACTGGCATATTGGGTGGCATCTGTCGCAGTATGTTGGTCAAGCGTCGATAGTCAGGACGGAAGTCATGCCCCCAATCAGAAATACAGTGAACCTCATCCACGACGAACAGGCCAATACGATCGGCCACGGGCATCAGGACCTCCTCAACGAACGCCTCGTTGGACAGGCGTTCAGGCGAAATCAGCATGGCATCGACCTGATCGGCCAAAATGCTCTGACTGATCGCCGGCCAATTGTCCTGGTTTGTCGAATTGATGGTCTCCGCCCGGATGCCGAGGCGATTGGCTGCTTCAATCTGATTGCGCATCAGTGCCAGCAGGGGCGAAACAATGACTGTCGGCCCCGCACCGCGATCACGCAATATGCGCGTACTGATGAAATAGACAGAACTCTTTCCCCAGCCAGTGCGTTGCACCACCATCAGTTTCCGGCGGCGGTTGACCAGCGCGTCAATCGCTTCCCATTGGCCATCGCGAAAACGGGCGTTAGGATCACCGACTGCAGTTTGTAATAGATTTTCTGCTGTGTGCCTATCCATTATGACCATACCAGTGTCAGTCTTTCCCTGCAGGGAGCAACAGCTTTATCATTCATCCCTTTGAACTGTTGGGTAGAATCTCCAATCTGAGCGATTCCACACACAGACAGGTTAGCGAAAGAAAGCCTGGGAATGGGTGCTTTCAGGTTCATGTATATTTCCCCCCGCTATCCCGGCAGTGATTCCGCACCACATCCACCCAGCGCTCATACCAATGCCAGACCTTTCCCGCCACCATGATGCCGTAACCCTTGGCAGGGTTCTTCGCATCCTGAGATTGCCAGAGTTGCGTATGGTAGTGAATTGAAAATCGCGGATAGCCTTCCGCCTTCATCAAGTCCACAACCTGCATGGGCAGGTATTTTTTCTTTTCCGTCTCCTTGATGACGGTGTATTCCTTGTTGACGGCCTCAGCCAGTGGTGAATCGCTCTTGACGAATTCGATGACGCGGTCAGCCTGCCCCTTGCGGTTGGCGGTCTTTGGAACAAACAGTATCCGGTAGGCATAATGAGGGTTGGCAAATTCCTCATCCGATAGCTCGGCATCAAATTCCTGAATGTAGCCATGGATGTTTGCGGGCAGCCCTGGCTGTTCTTCAAGCAATTCCTTCTGTTCTGCGGAGATGGTCGAGAACTGGAGGCTGAAGGAAAGATGCTTTTCGATTCCGTTGTCGTCGCCAAAGAGCTTCTTGATGTATTCGTTGAAGTTCAAACAACACGCCTGGAATCGGGCACTCAAAATATCATCAATCCGGGTTGTCATCTGGTGCTCGATTTCGTGACGTAGTCCGATCAGAAATCGCAGGTTATTTGCCGTGTCCTTATCGATCGGTGACGTTGCATCGTTCAGGCAACGTTCAAGTTCCCAATATTTGTAGGCACCATGCCTAGTCTTATCGAATACGCGCCGTCTTCCGTTTTGCTGACAATAGCGGTATTCGATCTTCTGATCGCGGAAATAGGCGTGGAGCAGATAGGTCCAGGCGATGATCATCAACACCACATAGGATTCCGACTTGAAACGGATGTTCGGGTTGTTGAAGATCTGCACGGCAGCAAGGGCCGCTTCCCGAGATTTTTTGAGCAACTCGCTTTTGATGGAGCCGACACGCCGAATCCGCTTGCTCATTTCCGGCCTCCCGAAAGATCAGCGATGGCGGCCTTGAGCACTTGCAAGCAAATCTCGGCCGTATGCTTGTCAGGTGTGAATTTCGATGCGAGCTGTTGAAAGGGGTGAATGTAATTGCGGAAATCACGCAGCTCATGACTGAACTTCTTGACATCCAGTTTCAGCACCCCCAAGCCATGCGCGACATCAATAAACTGCGCGAGTGACCACTCCTGGAACGGCTTTGCCTTATTGCCCTTGTCCTTTGGAGAGTTGGCCGCCTGATTGAACGCTTTCGGTCTTTGCAAGGCAACCCCCAGCAGGATGCCTTCCAGGATGCTTCCGCACAGGAAGATAGTCGCCAGCGGGGCGTAGACCAGACAATGCTGCGCCTCCATCAAACGGGACTCCAACACCGGCACCAGGCTTGAATCGATAGGAAGATTCTTGATGGAGATATCTTGATATTGCCGGCGTAGGAACTCGTCCTCCATGAGCACCGGGTCAGGCGGCTTGCCGGTCAATCTGGCGACAATTCCCGCCGTCTTCTTATATTGAGGAGTATCATCAGGTTTGCCGTCCTGTGTCTCATTGTACTGCCAGACCTCCAGTAATCCTGAGAGGACCTTGCCAACCAATGCATCCGGCTCTTTCTCCCAGAACGCCCGCAGGCGCTTGGCCTTGGAATCGCCGTTGAAGGCATATTTTTGTGCGTAGATGTCGATATTGGCGGTTTCGCGGAAGAACTCGGCAAAGGTGTTGTTCGAAAAGTCGAGCACATAACCGCTCGCCATTCCGAACAGGTCCTCAAAGACCCTCTTCTCGATTGCCTTGAGACTGCTCACACTGCCAGCTCCCCGTTCATCAGTTTGGGCAGGAGGAGGTCGCGGGCTTTGGCATGTTTTTCGATTGTTTGCTGAAGATTCGCAATCTGAAGGTCTATCGGGAGCACATGCTCCATGAACATCACCGCGAGCCGATCTGTTGGCTGCATCAGTTCGACTCCATGCAGGTCTTTTTTCGTTATCGCCGCGAAAATAGCACCACCGCCCATCATGTCTTCTTTGAAAAAGTGACTCTTGAGCGCATAGAAGAGGAGATTCTGCTGGCCACAACTCGACCGGATGGCCGCGAGACCCCGACCGATAACAATCTTGTCAGGCGTAATGTTTATGCGCCCGACAGGGGCTCTTACGCTAAAGAGTATGTCACCGGGTTCGGCGATGCGGTTCTGTACTGTGCAGTACGTTTCATGCGAGGGAAAGCGCGCTCCGAAATTGGTCACCCCCTGATGGAACGGCAGTCCATTTCCATCTTCGTTGTAATAGGTGGACTTGGGACTTTGCCCCATAGTGATCTCCGCAATCTCGGATAACTGTTTCTTCTCCCACCCCTCCGGTACGCCGTCTTTGATGTTGACGTGCTCGTGGCCGGGGAAGCGGAGGTGGACGAACCATTCCTTGTAGAGCAGCCGTGCGGACTGTTCCATCAACTGTATCCGGCGGCGGTTGTTTTCGATCAGGTCGTCGTAGGCGGAGAGGACATCTGCAATCTGCTTCTGCTCTGTTGAAGATGGAATCGGAAACTTCAGGGACAGGAGCTTTCCCTGGCTTAAATTGTCCTGGGCGGCACCCTGAGTGAATTGTTTAAACTGCTTTTTAAGCATCGTATCGAACAAGTACTTGATGAACCTTGCATCGGCCATTGCCTTATCTGGGATAAAACCAATGACACTATCTGGAAAGCAAGCATCAATTCCAAGGATTGCTGTGTCAGCGATGTTGGCGGCAATAGTGATACATAGTGTCCCCTGTGGCCACATACGGCTTTGTGCCAGTCCGGCCTCGCTATACGTCTGCGAATATTCATTCAAATACAGACCAGCGTGCTTGACATCTCCGGTCTGGACAAAAGGGTGTGGTCCCCCATACAAGTGGGCAGTATCCCTCGGTCGATGACGTGACCGTCCTCGACTGACAACCCCCAGTTCATCAAGGGTTCTAGACTCCCAACTCATACCCCCAACTCCTCAAAATTCCTTTTGATGATTGCCGCTAGCTTCACCGACTCAGCATTGAGGTCTTCCAACTCTACATGGATGTCACGAAGGACTTCCTCAAAGTCGAAGTCTTCGTCCTCTTCCTCAGGCGCGATGCCGACGTAACGGCCGGGGGTAAGGCTCCAGTCACTGGCTTCAATCTCGGTGCGGTCCACCAGCTTGACCAGGCCCTCCACATCGCAGAGTTTGGCATCAGGGAAGCGCTCGGTGAGCCAGTGGGCCTGTTTCCAGAAGTAGCGTACTTGCTTGAGTTGTTCGACGGCCTGTTGGCGGGACTCGTCGGCGGCTTTGCGGGTGCGGGTGATATCACGGTTGGCCCAGGCATCGCTGTCGCGGGCGTCGCATTCGTTCTCGCAGGTTTCGATGACTCGACAGGCGAGCTTGTAAAGCAGGTCGGTCTGCTTCACCAGATCGCGGCTGGTTTCGGCCAGTGACGCGAGGCGGTCGACGGCTTTCTTCAGTTGGCCGTTGCTGGTCTTCTGTTTTTTCCACAGCGTCTGCTGCGCATCCACAGTTTTTTTAAATGCTTCGACATCGGCCTTGAAGGGAGACAGCGCATCATCAAGTTCCTTCAACACTTCTGCATGGGCGGCATCCGCAGGGAGAGTCTCTAGGAATGGTTGCAAAGCAACATGTAAAGCATCAAGCGAATCACTGAATGCAGGCAGTGGCTTAATGGTTTCACCATTGTCGTCTGCGGTCTCGAAGCAACCAGCACCTTCACCCAGCATGCGGCCACAGTAGCCAGCCACGAGTTCCAGATATTTGTCAGTCTCACCCCGGTAGAGCCAGATAATGGCAAGGAGATTCTGCTGCTGCTCGGGGCTAAAGTCATAAATCTTGCGCGTAACCTTGCGGTAGGTGTTGCGCGCATCAAGCATGAGCACCTTATCTTTGTGTTCCTCTGGCTTGGCGCGGTTGAGGAACCACA
>VAOU01046625.1_pt1 | contig 11878 bp, 10 predicted proteins | sample 3393871 | NCBI WGS metagenome assembly VAOU01 (sample SAMN08290440, study PRJNA428436) | hydrothermal vent metagenome | isolation source: Deep-sea hydrothermal vent chimney | place: Atlantic Ocean: South-mid Altantic Ridge | depth 1820 m m
GGTGGAGGAGCTAGAGATCACTTATCCTGATCATGTCTGGGTTAGCGACATCAGCTACATCCACCTGGGGAGCGAGTTCATCTACCTGGCAGTGATCATGGACGTGTATACCCAGGTGATCCGAGGCTGGAGCCTAAGCTGATGGCTCGATCAGGAACTGACGCTGGTCGCGCTGCGCCGGGCCTTGGGCGATCATGTCCCAGCCATTCACCACAATGACCAAGGGGTGCAATACGCCGCGGGGGATTACATCGGCTTGCTGAGGGAGCACAATATCCAGATCAGTATGGCGGCGCAAGGCAACCCCGAGGAGAACGGCTATGCCGAGCGGCTGATGCGCACGATCAAGGAAGAGGAGGTGGATCTCTCTGAATACGAAGAGTTTGCCGATGCCCTGGCACAGATCGGGCAGTTCATTGAGGAGGTCTACCAGAGGAAGCGGATCCATTCCGCACTGGGGTATCTGCCCCCGGAGGAGTTCGAGGCTAGCTGGTGGCAGTCCCAAGCGGAAGAGGCTTTTTCTCTAAAACCGGCCGAAAAACTGTCCAACTTTAGGGGTCCACTACATATGTCCCCGGTTCATTTTGTCAACCATGCCCGGCTTGCACAGCACACGCTGCTAAAATGTGGAGCACCTCCCCTAGCCTTTCCGGCGCCGGCCCAGCCCCAGCAACGCCGCCAAGAGCAGCAGCAATACCGTGGCCAGCAGTCGGCCCAGCCAAATCTCGCCACTTTTGCCGATCAGCCGGGAAGCGAAGAGCAGCAGGCCCACGGCCAAGGAGCCCAACGCCGTGAGCAGCACCGCTCCGGCGGCCAGGTCTTTGATCTGTCGCACCTGGGGGTGGTATTCGCTGTGGAGCAGATCGAGCAGGCGCTCCAGCGCAGTGTTGAACAGTTCGGCGGCCAACACCACCGCGATCACCAGTATGAGCAGCGCCAGCTCCGGCCCGCTCAGCCCCAGCACCAGAGCCAGCGCCAGGGCCAGGATCGCTCCCACCAGCAGCAGCGGCACATTGCGCTCGGCACGGACGGCCCAGAGCAGACCTGCCCAGGCCTTGCTCAAGCTCTCCCAGAAGGTGCGATTGCGCCGAGGGCTCAAGCTCGAAATCCCTTCAAATCGCTAGGCTGCCGGGCTGCCGCCTAAACACGCTCGCGATCGCTGAAGCGATAGTTGGGCGCCTCGCGGGTGATCTGCACGTCGTGGGGATGCGATTCGCGCAGCGAGGCTCCGCTGATGCGGATGAACTGGTGCTCGCGCTGCAAGGTGGGAATGTCCGCGGCGCCGGAGTAGCCCATGCCGGCGTGCAGGCCACCGACCAGTTGCCGGACCACCTTGGCCAGGGGGCCCCGATAGCGCACCCGTCCTTCGATGCCCTCGGCGATCGGCTCCCCGGAGCCCTCCCAGAAGTAGCGCTCGCGACTGCCGGCCAGCATCGCCGGTAGCGAGCCCATCCCGCGATAGATCTTATAGGTCTCGCCCTTGAGATTGAACAGCTCGCCCGGCGCTTCCTGAGTTCCGGCCAGCAGGCTGCCGATCATCACCGAGCTGGCCCCCGCGGCCAAGGCCTTGACGATGTCTCCGGAGAAGCGAATCCCCCCGTCGGCGATGATTGGGACCCCCTGAGGGCCGGCGACCTCGGCGCAGGCCAGGATGGCCGTCAGTTGGGGCACGCCTATCCCGGCGATCACCCGCGTGGTGCAGATGGCGCTGGGACCGATGCCCACCTTCACCGCATCGGCTCCGGCCTCGATCAGGTCCTGCGTCGCCTCGGTGGTGGCCACGTTGCCGGCGATGACTTCCAACTGAGGGAAAGCCCGCTTGAGGGCTTTGACCTTCTCCAGCACCCGCTCGGAGTGACCATGAGCTGTATCTACTATCAGAAAATCAACTTCGGCCTCGAGCAGCCGCTCTTCGCGCCCCATATCCATCCTGGTGGCCACGGCCGCGCCCACGATCAGGCGCGCATGGGCATCCACCGAGGCATCGGGATGCCTGCTGGTCTTATTGATGTCTTTGGTGGTGATCAGGCCCTGCAAGCGCCCTTGCTCATCTACCAGCGGCAGCTTCTCGATGCGATGCCGGTGCAAGATGCGCTTGGCCTCCTCAAAGCTGGTGCCCGGCGGGGCGGTCACCAGCCGCTCGCGCGGGGTCATCAGTTGGGCGATCGGCCCCTCTAAATCGGCTTGGAACTGCAGGTCGCGCTTGGTGATCAGCCCTTCCAACCGGCCGGTCTCCTGGCTCACGATGGGCACGCCGGAGATCTGATGCTCCTCCATCAGGGCGATGGCCCGGCCGACCGGCGCCTCGGCGGTCAGGGTGAAGGGGTCCTTGATCACCCCGCTCTCATAGCGCTTGACCTTGCGGACCTCTTCGGCCTGGGCTTCCGGGCTGAGATTGCGGTGGATCACTCCCACTCCGCCCTCTTTGGCCAGGGCGATGGCCAGCTCCGCCTCGGTGACCGTGTCCATCGCCGCGCTGACGATGGGGATGCTGAGGCGAATATGGCGGCTCAGTTGGGTGTGAACGTCGGTCTCATGCGGCAGCACCCGCGAGCGTTGGGGGAGCAATAACACATCATCGAAAGTCAGGCCCAGTTGCATCTCATCCCTCCAGAAATGCCGTAATTGGCCGTAATTATAGGGGGCAAGCCGGCTGAGCGCAACCGAGTGGCTATTGAGGCGGCGAGCGGGTGTCTATATGGACCACGTCGCCGCAGACAAGCACCTGCTGGCCGACGGGTATCTCGAACTCCTGGACCTTCCCGGTCGGCAGTGTCAGACGGATGGTGCTGGGGTCCTGGCCGATATTGGTGTAGATCACGCAGCCCTCTTGCAGCTTGAGCGACCAGTCAGCGGGGACGAGGAACTCTAGCTCATCGAAGCGCAAGGCGATGAGCACTCCCTGGCCGGGGTGCGGGAGCACGGTGAAAATTACCGTGTCGCTCTGGGAGGTGCCAGCCTCGGTGGTGACGCTGAGGGTGCGCGGACCTGGCGCCGCGTCGGGGGAGATAGTAATCAAGATGGGCAGCTCGCTCTGACTGCCTCCGGCCTGAATCTGCGCGCTCACCCCCAGGTCGCTGAAACTGACCGCACGCGCACCTCCCAGCCGTTGCCCCCTGATGACCGCCCGCAGGCTACTGCTTTGTACTCCCTGCGTCGGCTCGATGCTGCTGATCAGCGGCAGCACCGCCTGGGTGGCAGTGCAGACGATGTTGGAAAACTCCGATTGGCCACCGTCGTTGACCGCCCGCACCCGGTAGCAATAGGTAGTAGCCGGCTTCAGGCCCTTGTCGGTAAAACCGGTCACGTTGGCCGCGGTGCTCTCGATCAGGCTGAAGTCGCCAGGCGGCAGGCGCCGCTCGAGCTGGAAGCCGCTTTCATCGTCGGAGTTATCTTTCCACTTGAGCTCGATGGCCGAGCTGGAGATGGCCTTGGCGCTCAGGTCGGAGGGCGCGGCCGGGGCCTGCTTGTTGCCGGTGGGCAGGGCACCCAAGGTCAACATCCCTGAGCCATACTGATTGTCCTTGCCGGGCGGGCCGAAGTCCTCGGCGTTCTTCTCCAGATAATTTTGAATCTCGTCAGGACCGAAAGCGGGGAAAGCCTGCTTGACCAAGGCGGCAGCTCCGGCCACCTGGGGCGAAGAGGCCGAGGTGCCGAAGAACTGCCCGAAGGTGATGTTGCTCACCCCATCCACCCCGGCGATATCCGGCTTGATCCGCCCGTCAAGCGTCGGACCCTGAGAGCTGAACGGCTCCAGTCTCAGGTTGCGCCAGAAGATGGCTCCAGCGGTCATGGCATTGGAGGAGATGGCCGGTTCGACCATGCTGCCGGCGGCCACCGAGTGCGAGAGGCGAAAGCCCAGGGTAAAAAGATTAAAGTGCACCGCCCGACTGGCCTTGATCCGCTTGACCACGATGTGGTATGTCCCGGAGAACGGTGCCGAGCGCAGCGCGATCTCTTCGATGGGAGAGTCGTTGGCCCTGCCTTGCTGTCGCTCGGTGCTGCTGGCTATTACTTTGCCACTATTGTCTTCCAAAAGAAGATCATAGTCATTATTGGAGCCGGTGATGCAAGAGTCATCCCAGCTAAGCTGCAAATAGATGGGATCACCCTTGCGGGCCTGAAAGCTATCCTGATTGTCGTTGGCGGTGAAGTTGAGCTCCCCGTTATTATCTTGATCCTGCCAACGTCCTCCCCAGTGCTCTTGGGCCTCGTTGCCGGCTGAGACGACCCAGAGAACGCCGGCCTTGCGGACGCGGGCCACCTGACCCTGATTGTCGGAGAAGGCACGAGGATCATCGAAGAGGCCGTTGCCGGTGTAGCAACCGCTGAAGAAGCCGCCCGAAAAATTGATGATGTCCACCTTTTGGGAGAGCAGCCAGTTTAAGGCATTGAAAAATGAGACGGCCGTATCGAAGTTGGTGAAGAAGAGCTGGGCATCCGGGGCCATCTCGTGGACGATCTCCGCCACGGCCAGGCCGTGAACGTCAGCATCGCCGCCGTCGTCGGGCTCGATCTTGCCGTCGCGGCGGAAGGAGCGCAGCACCACTGTGGCCGGTAGCTCCTTGCCCAAGAGCTTCTTGTAGCCTCGGAAGCCGAAGTCCAGTATGCCGACCTTGACCCCCTTGCCGGTGAAGCCGGCCTTCTGCCAGGCGGGAGCTCCGCTGAGGCGCACCTCCTGACCGGTGATCGCGGTCGGATGGGCCAGCAGCGGCAGTCGCACCTGTCGCACCTGGGGTACTTGAGCCAGCCGATCCAACGAAGCGATGGGCACCAGCGCCTGCACCCAGGTGCGATAGCCGGTCTCCACCTTGCCACCCAAGGCGCGAATCTGCTGCCGGAGAGCGGGGACTACCGCCATATCCTTGGCGATCAAAGTGATCCGCACCTGACCACGGGCCAACTCGCTCGGTTGAGTGCCGGGGAGGTCGGTTCCGAGAGAAGAAGCGGCAAGCGCATCCCGGCTTAGTCCTTGAGCCACGGCGCTAAGCTGCACCAGGCGCGGGTCGAGTTTGGTCAGCGCCTGGCGGCCCACGGGCAGACCGGCCGAAGCCCAGATAACACTGAACAAAATGACGCTGAGCGCCAGTGTGGCCACCTTCAGGCTCCTCCGAAATCTGCCGGGCAAAAACCGCATACAGCTCTCCTTTCTAGCTATGAGGGTAGGGTTTGAGTGGGGGGCGGATCGCCTTGATCTTAGGCTCCTTGGCCAGCCGCAGCAGCTCTTTGATGGAAACGAGAGCCTCAATGCGATTTTGGTACTGCGAGATAACTTCAATGTTGTAGCCACCGGGCAGCGCGCTCTGGCCGATTGGCAGCTCGATCATCACCTGCACCCGCCCTTCCGAGTAGTCCAAGTCATGCTGATTGGCGAAGGCCGCCGGGTCGGCAGCCTGGGTCAACTGAAAGAGCCGGCCGGCCAGTTTGGGATAGTCATTGGGAGATGGACCGCTGGCGGGTTTCTCAACTGCAGGATTGCCGGAGCCGCCGCAACCGGTCAGGCCCCAGATCAGCAGCACGGCTGTTAGCACGAGTGCCATTGGCTTCATTTTCGCAACTCCTGCCCCTACCAACTCTCACCCAGCTCGGAGTCTAGCAGAGTTCGCCGCTCCGGTCAAGCGGTACCGGCCTGGCCAGGCCAGGGGCAGAGCTGGGCGATCACGCAGCGAGCGCAGGCGGGCTTGCGCGCCCGGCAGGTATCGCGCCCGTGGCGAATCAGGTGCAGATGCAGTTGATACTTGAGCTCATCGGGGACCAAGCGGTTCATGGCTTCGTGGGGATCCTCTCCCGGTCGGACCAGCTCCAACCGACGGGTGATGCGCTTAATATGTGTATCCACCGGGAAATAAGGCTTGTTCAAGCTAAAGGTCAGCACGATGCCGGCCGTTTTCTTGCCCACGCCCTTGAAGCGCAGCAGCTCTTTGAGGGCCTCCTCGCGGCTCAGCTCGGCCAGATAACTCAGATCGAAGGCGCCCTGCTCGCGATAGATGGTGCGTAAGATCTCCTGAATGCGCCGGGACTTCTGCCTGTGTAGACCGCCAACCTGGATCGTCTGGGCCAGCTCGTCCGGATCAGCCTCAGCGATGGCCTGATAACTGGGATAACGCCGGCGGAGCGCCCCGTAGGCCCGGTCGCGGTTGCCGTCGTTGGTGTTCTGGGAGAGAATGGTCAGGATCAGGATATCTAACGGCTCGCCCTGCTTACGCCAGGGCAGCGGCCCGTAATGGGCTTCCAGACGCCGGGCGACCTCTAGTAGGCGCTCCTGATCGTTCATGATAAAGACGTAGGGGCGCACGGCCGTGCGCCCCTACACGGTCCAATTACCCAGCCAATGAGAGAACGAAGGCCTGGGTGACAGGCGACCAGTTGATCACCAGCACCGCGAATACCCCGATGGGCGAGACGACCGGCCCGAAGGGGACGCGATCGCAGAACTCACCCAGGATGCCGGCCGGGTTCAACTGGAAGCAGAAGGACCCGCCGATGCCGAAGACCAGTAGATCTAGATCGGTGGAAGGTCGGTCCCAGGCGATCAGGCTGCGCAGCGTTAAAGTGCCCGAAGAGACGAAGATCAGTTGGGCGTTCAGCGGCGGCAGTGCCCGCAGCAGCATCGGGTCGTTCACATCGCTCAGTTTGGGCTTGTTCTGGCTGCCCTCGGTGCGAATGGCGATGCCGCGCAGTTGCAGCAGTTGTTGTACCTGAGCCAGGCTCTCCCCAGGCACGATGCCGTTCTTGCCTTGGCTAGGCGGGGGCTGCTGGCCGCCGGTGCCGCTGGCCGTGACGAAGATCTGCAAACAGTGAGATTGGTCTTGCTGGGAGCTGCCCAGCGCTAGCGGCGAGAAGGTGCTGGTGAAGGAACGCTGATCCACCGCGCCAACCACCGTCAGAGCAGTAGGCGTGCCGCTGACGTTGAAGTTGAAGCTGGCCGACCCTCCCGGCTTGAGGGCCACGCCGGAGATGATCTTGAGGCTCTTGAAGCTCGGTCCGGAGAGCAGCAGTTGAGAGATACTCAGGGTGGACTCCTGACAGATGTTGCTGATCTTAACGGTCGCCTGACCGCTTTGGCTCTGCTGGGTGAGCGCCACCCCTGAGCCCAGTGCGACCAGCAGCAACAGCACCAGCATTGAGAGCAAAAACCGTTTGGCAGTCATAGATAGACCTCCCTCTTTAGATATATAGAGTGCCCGTGTTGATGACCAGACGCACCTTCACCCCCTATTGACCTTTTCCCGTGAGGCTCACTATAATGATTTGGCCCTCCGCAGGCAAATGAGCCGGAGGACCGGGGAGTGAAGGCATGGAGATCGCAGTGCTGGGAGCGGGCAGTTGGGGGACGGCGATGGCGCGTCTGCTGGCCACCCGAGGACACCGGGTGAGGCTCTGGGCCCGGGATGCCGAGCTGGTTCAGGCCATTGTCGCTCAAGGCCAGAATGGGAAATATCTGCCCGGCGTCTCGTTGCGGCTGGACTCGCTGAGCGTCACGACCTCCCTGGCCGAGCTCTGCGGCGCGCAGCTCTATCTCATCGCCGTGCCCTCCTTCGCCCTGCGCGAACTGGCCCGGCGCCTCAAGCGTGCTCTGGATAAGGAACGCTCAGCGGAGGCCGCCCCGCCCAGCTTCATCAGCCTGACCAAGGGGCTCGAATATGAGAGCTTCACTACTATGTCTGAGATATTGCAAGCTGAGCTAGGTAGTGATAAGGTGCTGGCGCTCTCGGGGCCCAGCTTTGCGGCAGAGGTGGCCCGCGACTTCCCCACCACGGTTGTCCTGGCGGGCCGGGAGCTGAAGCAGGCCACCGAGAGCCAAAAAGCGCTGATGACCGAGCGCTTCCGGGTCTACACCAGCGATGACTTACTGGGAGCAGAGCTGGGCGGGGCGCTCAAGAACGTCATCGCCATCGCCACCGGCATCTCCGATGGGCTGGGCTTCGGGGACAACGCCAGGGGGGCGCTCATCTCGCGGGGGCTGGCCGAGCTGGTCCGGCTGGGCCGGCGCCGGGGAGCGCACAAGGAGACTTTTTTCGGACTGGCCGGTCTGGGCGATCTGGTGGCAACTTGCACCAGCCGGCGCAGCCGCAACCGTCAGGTGGGAGAGCAGATTGGCCGAGGACACACTTTGGAGGAGGTCATCTCCGGCATGACCATGGTCGCCGAAGGGGTTTACACGGTGCGGGCGTTGGAGCGTTTGGCCCAAGCTGAGAGGCTGGATTTGCCGATCGGCCACGCCGTCTATCAGGTGCTCTACCAGCGCGCCAGCCCCCTGGAAAAATTGACCGAGCTGATGAACCGCGAGCCCAAACGAGAAGAGCTCTGAGCCGTGCCTGAATATTCACAATAACCCGTATGGAACACTGCTAAAAGGAGATAGCCCAAATGCTAAAACGAACGCCTCTCTATGAAGAGCATCGCAAGCTGGGGGCCAAGCTGGTTGACTTCGGGGGCTGGGAGATGCCCATCCAGTACAAGAGCATCATCGCCGAATATCAGGCGGTGCGCTCCGGCGTAGGCGTATTCGACGTCAGCCACATGGGCGAGGTGGAGATCTCCGGTGAAGGTGCACTGGAGCTGGTGCAGCACTTGGTCAGCAACGATGTCGCTGCGCTCAAGGTCAATCAGGTGCTCTACAGCCCGCTCTGCTATCCCAACGGCATGACCGTGGATGATCTGCTGGTCTATCGCCGGCCCGAGCAGTATCTACTGGTGGTCAACGCCGATAACACCCCCAAAGACCTGGCCTGGATCAAGGGACAGGCGGAGCGGTTCCCTCAGGCTCAGGTGCGCGACGCCAGTCTGGACTACGGCCAGTTGGCCATCCAGGGGCCAGAGGCAGCGCAAGCGCTCCAGCCCTTCATCGAGTATGACCTAGCCCGGATCAGCTACTACTGGGCGGTGGAGATCGAGCTGCAGGGGCAAGCGGCGCTGGTCTCGCGCACCGGCTACACCGGGGAGGATGGCTTTGAGGTCTATGCCTCACCGCGGGCGACCGTCCGGCTCTGGCAAGATCTGCTCGCCGCCGGCGTGGCGCCGGTGGCACTGGGCGCGCGCGACGCGCTGCGTCTGGAGGCGGCCTACGCCCTCTACGGCAACGAGCTGGACGAGCAGACAACTCCCATCGAGGCCGGCCTGGGCTGGACGGTCAAAGACAAAAAAGGCGATTACAACGGCAAAGAAGTTCTGCTGCGCCAAAAGCGCGAGGGTGGCCGCAAGGCCCTGATCGGCTTCCGCATGATCCAAGCCGGCGTGCCGCGTTACGGCTATCCCATCTTCGTGGCCGGCCGGGAGGTGGGACAGGTGACCAGCGGGATGAAGTCACCCAAACTGGACGCCTATCTTGGCCTGGGCTATCTGCCCTGGGAGGCGTCCCGCCAAGTTGGCGAGCGGGTGCAGATCGAGGTCCGAGGCCAGCACAAGCAGGCCGAGCTGGTCAAATTGCCCTTCTATCGCGGCTCGGTGCATCAACACTAGCAGATTTGACCCCGATGCGTGCGATAGCCTAGGATGGACCGACAAGCACAGCCACAGAGGCCGCCTAGCAGGGCGGCCCCTCAGAGCGAGTACGGGTAAAAGGAGGCATTATGTGTAGAGTCCACGCTAGAAGGATCGGGGGGCGGTGGCGCTGGGCGACGACAGTGCTGGCCACGTTACTGCTACTATTGGTGGCAGCTCCGCTTGCCGCGGCTACCCAACAACCGGCGGTAGAGATAGTCTTTTTGGTAGATGATTCGGCCAGCATCACCTCAGCCAACTATATCATCGAGCAGCAGGGATTGGCCTCGGCTTTGGGCAATCCGGCGATCATGCCCCAGGACGGCACGGTCGCGGTGGCCGTATTGCAGTTCTCCACCACGGTGCGCACCGTTGCGCCCTTACAGACGATTACTGCACTCAACGCGGGTGGGATCAGCTCACTGGTACTGATGGCCCTGCAAGAGGGACAGAGCACCGACCTGACGGCCGGCCTGCGCGCCGCCGCTGCGGCCCTGCAGGACGGCAGGGCGGGAGTCCGCAAGATCATCTGCGTGATCACCGATGGCATTCCGGACGATCCGGTGGAAGCCCTAAGCGCAGCCGCCCAGGCCCTCTCGGTCGGGGTCAGCGAGATTGATGCCCTCGGAGTGGGGCGCGCGGTGGACGTCAACTTCCTGGCCGCACTTAGCTCACCTAAGCCACCGGCCAGCTTCGCCGTCGTGGGCAGCTACGAAGAGCTGGCTCAGGCGATCGCGGCCAAGACGAAGCAACTGGTCACGCCTCCGGCCCGTCGCGGCGAGCAGCCCAGCGAAAATACCCTGAGCAGCCTGGAGGCCCTGCTCCACGACCAGGCGGGACTGATCACCAGCTTTGCCGACCTGCTGCAATCGCAGTGGGGATCGCTCTCCGCTCCACAACGCCAGGACCGCAGCGAGAGCTTGGAGCGCTTGCTGCGCAGCCAGCAGGACCTGCTGGAGCGCTTCGCCGGGCTGATCAACACCTCGGTCTGTCCCGAGCAGGGCGCCAAGCCTCAATTGGCCTTTGTGAACAGCTTTGAGGCGCTGTTGCACGGCCAGGCCGAGCTACTGCTGCGCTTCGAGCAGATAATCAAGAATTTTGAGCAGCCTCCGGCCGCCCTGCTGGAGAGCTTGGAAGGGCTGATCCACGGTCAGGGAGGGCTGGTCAACCGCTTTGAGGACATCTTGCACTGTCTCAGCGCCCTGCCTCAGGGGGTGCCGGCCGAGAGTTGGAACGAGTTACTCAGCAGCTTCGAAGGGCTGATCCACAGCCAAGAGGCACTCATTCGCGGCTTCAGCGGCCTCTTGGGAGGATAGGCAAGCACTAGCTATTTAAGCAGGAGCGTAGCAGACGGTGCCGGCGGCGCTCCTGCTTAAATCCCTGGGCCCTCGGCGATGTTGAACGGATCCACCGCGTCGCGCAGCGCATCGCCCAGATAGTTGAAAGCCAGTACAGTAATGAAGATGAACAGACCTGGAATCAAGAGCCAGGGGTGGAACTGGATCTGATATTGAAAGTTATCCTGCAGGTCGGCCATCAGCAGCCCCCAACTGACCAAGGGTTCCTGCACCCCAAAGCGAAAGAAGCTGAGAACGCTCTCCAGCAGGATGACGCTGGGCGCGGCCAGCGTGGCGGCCACGATCAGGTAGCTGGCCGTGTTAGGCAGAATGTGCTTGAAGATAATCCGCAGGTCGCCCAGTCCGAGGGCGCGGGCGGCCAGCACGAACGACTCCTCGCGCAGGGCCAAAAACTGGCCTCGCACCACCCGGGCCAAGGGTGCCCAGCCGACGAGGGTCAAGATGGCCACGATCCCCCAGAAGCGGCTGATCGCCGGCAACTGCGGCGGCAGCGCGGCCGAGAGGGCCAAGAGCAAAGCCAAGCGTGGCAGCGACATGGCCACCTCCACCGTGCGCTGAATGACCGTGTCCGTCCCGCCTCCGTAGTAGCCGGAGAGGCCACCCAGCAGGATGCCCACGGCAAAACTGAGCAGGACGACCAGCGGCCCGATGCCCAGCGAGATCCGCCCTCCGATCAGGATGCGCGAGAAGAGATCGCGCCCAAAACGGTCGGTTCCCAAGGGGAAAAACTGGCCCGGCGAGTCGGGCGGCTGGCCGGTGCCAAAGAGATGCAGGTCGGTGGGAAGGAGCCCCAGGAATCTATAGGGCTCGCCATGCACGAAGAGCTTCAAATAGTAGACCTGACTGGTATCTTCACCGTAGCCCCTGACCGAAGTTAGCGGGTCGTAGGTGCGCTTCAGCCCGTAGACGAAGGGGCGCAGCCCCTGGAAGTGAATCCGGCCCAGCATCGGTGGGACGTAGGCATAGGGCAGGTTCTGCGCGTCGGAATGCGGGGAGGTCGCCGGGTAGGGTGCGAGAAAACCCGCAAAGAAGACAGA
>VAOU01002666.1_pt1 | contig 11819 bp, 7 predicted proteins | sample 3393871 | NCBI WGS metagenome assembly VAOU01 (sample SAMN08290440, study PRJNA428436) | hydrothermal vent metagenome | isolation source: Deep-sea hydrothermal vent chimney | place: Atlantic Ocean: South-mid Altantic Ridge | depth 1820 m m
CCATATTAATACCGTTGTTCTGGCATCGATTGAAGACGGGACCGTTAAAAAGGTTTCGGTGGACAGGCTGGTGCTTGCCTGCGGTACGTTAGGGACTTCAAAGATCGTGCTTGAATCCATCTACAGGAAAACGGGGAAAGTTGTTAAGCTGAAGGGGTTGATGGATAACCGACAGGTACTCGTGCCCTTTCTTAACCTGAGCATGATTGGCCACCCGTACAACGGAGACACGTATCAATATAACCAGCTTGCAATGGAGTTGGGAAATGGATCGTTAAAAGAAGCGGTGCATTGTCTTGTGACCACATTGAAGACATCAATGATTCATCCTGTTATTGAGAAATTCCCGATGGATCTGCGTACATCACTGCATTTATTCAAGAACATCCATGCCGCTCTCGGGGTGGTTAATGTGAATTTTCATGATACGCGACGGGAAGACAGCTATTTGACACTGGATGTTGATTCCAACCCGGAACAGCCCAGTCTCATTATCCAGTATACCCCGAAGTCCGGTGAAGATGAGCGCATATCAGGATCGTTAAAGAGGATAAAGAAGGTGTTGTGGAAGCTTGGGTGCGTTGTTCCCCCGGGAATGGTCTATATACGACCCATGGGAGCCAGTGTACATTATGCGGGGACTTTGCCGATGTCCGGCGGCACAGGTTCATGGACGGTTTCCAAAGATTGCAAGAGTAATGATTTTGATAATCTTTACATTGCAGACGGTTCAACCTACCCGTTTTTACCCGCAAAAAATATTACCTTTACATTAATGGCCAATGCAATCCGGATTGCGGAAGCAATGGGTGAGGCATAATTAAAATAGTAATATTTACTGGCTATTAGTTACACATGTTGCAAGAATATGGATTATACTTTTAGCGAAGGCAGGCTCCCTTTTCTGTATTGAATCCCTCCTAATGCAAAAAGTGCAAATATATAGGTAAGGGCCCCTAGAGTAATACTGAAAAATAGGTTGATGTGATTGCCAAGGAACAGAACAAACGCCATTACAAGTACGGCTGAAACAGGTTTTAAGAATCTTCTGTAACAAGCAAATGGCAGCCCATTATTGGATGCAAAATCAAACATTAGGACGCTAGTGAAAATTTCGGTAAAAATTGTGGCAATAGCAGCTCCAACAATACCATACTCAGGGATAAGTAAAAGATTGAGGATGATATTGAAAATCGCAGCATAAAAAATTACCTTGAATAACAGATTTTGTTTGTTTCTGGATATTAAAGCTACCCAGGGGACATAACGAATAATAGTGAATGGAACAGACCAAATTATTATTTGAAGCGCGAGTACAGAGCCATTGTAGCCTTCACCAAAAGCAAAGTTAATTATGTTTTCTGCGAGAAAATATCCTCCTACTGCAATTGGTATAGATACAGTAAAAACCTGTGCCAGAATCGTTTGATAGAATGATCTTTCCTCAGTACTTCCTTTTTCCAGGCGTGCAAAAGCAGGCATTAAACTCATGCCATAGGTAATCCCCAGGTTTGTGATAAAACTGATCAGGACATAAGCTACTGAATAGAGTCCCACGCTTTCGTTGGTATGAAAATAACGCAGGAAAATTAAGTCCGAGTTATATATAAATAGACCGACTAACATATGGCTTACCAGTGGAAAGGCCTTTTTTAACACAGGGGTTACTATAGACAGATCCCAATAAAAACTTAATTTAAATGAACGTTTCCAGAGAATAATTATCAGCATGAAAGCAACACAGATTTCACCGGAGGCTTGAGCGACAGGTGCAACCCAAAGATCTCCCTTGCTATGGACAAGGCTGAGGATGATCGCCAGAGCAAGGGCTTCACCGGCAATTCTCGACAGACCAACGGGTCTTGAGTCCTCCATTCCTATATAAACCCATTTAGTATTGATGGCAGTGGGCACAAGGACAAGCAGATAAAGTAATAATATAAAACGTTCTGGATCAGGCAGAATGAGCCAGATAGCAATGGCGGCAACAAACATTAGAACAAAGGTAATTATGAGGCGGGCGCTTAATATGGCAGATGTCAGTTTTGGTATGGGGTCTGGGCTTGTCTTCGCGATCTCTTCAGTACCAACCCACTCAAGGGCAAACTCAGCGATCTTGATAAAATACAGATTGATTGCCAGGGCAAAAGCGATAATTCCATATCCATCGGCACCTAACAACCGTGCAAGGTAAATCGTTGCGCCAAAGGCAAATACCCTGGACAAGGCTTCTCCTGAAGCCAGAGCGAAGAAGTTACGCATAACCTTGTTCCCGGGGCTCATTGGTTTGCGAAACTTAGTAGATTAAATATTTCAGAATAACAAACTGAGTATTTAATCAATGCAATAGCGGATGAATGTCTCATGTGTATATTATTTATCAGGGATGCTTTTATCAACGCATTTGCTTCTATGAATAAATATGTCTCCACCTCCAAGTGTGCCATGAAATATTTTTTGCAGTTTATAGTCTTTTTTTATGGCATGGGATATTTCTGGCATGGCGTTTTTGATATGTTGTGGCAGTGAATACAGAATCCACGTGCATCCTTCCTGCGATTGGTATTTTCTCAGGTCAGCTATTGAATTTGCAGTTTTCCATTCTTTTGCGTAGTAGTTAGTAAAAACATAACCTGCATGGGCCAGTACAACCACCTTGTCATTACGATGCATATTGTTTTTTACATAATCGCGCGCGCCAGTAAAATCCTGTTTGGGATATTGATATAGAGCTGGTAGCTTCATCATGAAGAGGATAACTAATATTGCCAGGGGTAATTCTGCATAGTGTTTTGGTGCGCTCTTAAGTAGTTTTGTACGTGTAAAAATACCAAGTGTTAATAAGGAAATAACCATTAATATGATTATTGCACTCATTTCAAAGAAAAACATTCTTGGCCATAAATTTCGGCCAAGGTAGAACATGGTTGCGAATAGCAGAACACCGGGCAAGGTTGAAATTGCTGTGAAGACCCGATCTTGTTTGAAAAGCCAATAACCGACTGGTATTAAGAGGGTTAAAATACCTGCAATAGCAACCCACTGAAAGCTTGGATCTATCCCTAGATTACGCAGAGTTTCCTGCAACAGCCACATCGGGTTTTGCATTACGGTTTTTTGCAAACCCCCACCTGCGCCAGGCTGCATGTAAAAATCTATCATTTGAGGTAGAATCAGGGCATGAAGATGAATCGTAATCCATGCGGTTAACAGAAACCCCGATAGCGGTTTCCAAATCCTCACCCTTATATTTCCATCATTGACTAATAGAATAAAAATAACAATCGCATGGGCTAAAGCAATAAAAACAGCAGTAATATGCGTCCATATACTGAATGCCAATATGGTTGCATACCCAACCCAGTATCGCCATTTCTGGTATTGCAGGGCTCTAAGTAAATAATATGTAGACAGGGTTGCACCGAATAACAGAATTGCATAACCTCGAGCATTCTGTGAAAACCAGATGTGATGGTATGATATTGTCATTAACAGGCCAGCGTATATGGCGATACGTTTCCCGTAAACCAAGGAGGCAAGCTTCATGGTCGCCCATATGCTTGCCACACCAAAAAGCAGCGAGGGGAGCCTTATTGACCAGGGGTGTTCACCAAAAATTGTTGTGCTGATATGTGATAGAACAGAGAAAAATATGTGTTGGTTGTCAGTAGAGTAGTCGGTGACTATCTGGCCAATGGGTAATCGAACATAATTTACAACAGTAAATACTTCATCTATCCATAAATCACTATTAAGTGAAATTATCCTGAGAATAAAGGCGGCAGTTAGAATTATGCCAATTGTTTGCCAATAGTAACTGAATTCATTCCATATTGCAGGTTGATTATTTTTTGGTGTCCACAAGGGAGGGTATTTTTCTGCGTTTACTTTAATATTATTTTTGTTTTGATAGTATGTGTAAACCAGTAATAGTATTCCATCAATGAACACAATAATTCTAAATAGCAGAGCGCCATCATTTATTCTGGAAAACATGCCGGGTTCTACGGCCGGGGCAAGAAAGTGTGTTATTTGCTCATTACCAGTGAATATTGCAGCTAATATCAGAAAGATTGATAATAATGCATGGAAAATGCCTTTACCCATTAATTTCTCCATATGAAAAGCTCATTGCTATACTGTGCTTACAGCAATCAAAATGCAAACATCATAAGTATTTGTTATAAATTTTCCAGATGACTGTAATTATTTTATAAATATACAAAATTTAATTGTACATCATAGTGGCAATGAGAGAATATGAAATTATGAATATACCAGGTTTTTTACAGAAAATTATGCTGCCACGGATGTGGTCAATAGAGAGAAAGCTCTCAAGCTGCTTTTTTATAGACAAGTTGTCCCCGATTTTTGGAAAAATCGGATGAAATCAACATTAATAATATTACTTGTTCTGATTCTGGGAGGGCTTATTCGCTTTGATGATCTTGGTGATCGTACGATTAGTCATCCAGAATTTTACGTGCCGGGGCTGGATGTGCCGGACTATGTATTTCATCCCAATAGAAGGATGACTGCCTCCGAGGTTTTTGCAGCACCGTACAAGATACATCACCCTCATTTACCAGGATATGATCTCCTGATGCTTGGCTGGGTTAAAGTATGGGGTACTGAAATGTCTTCTATCAGGGCATCATCCGCACTATTTGGAACACTGGCATTACTGGTGATGTTTTTGCTGGCGAGAGAAACGATAAATAGTAAAGTTGCTGTACTGTCGACCTCTATTCTGGCTTTCCATGGTCATCAAATCTACTGGAGTCAAATGGCCAAGCAGTGGGTATTACTTGGATTGGTGGGTATTCTAACTACATTTCTTATTTCAAGATTATCAAAAAAATGGAATCCAAAATCAGCAATTTTCTATACTCTTTGTTCTGCTTTCGGACTATGGATTGATTCCTATTTTTGGCCTATTTTTGCGGCCCAGATATTATGGGTTTTATATAATGATTCCAGGCGCGACCATCCATCGCTGATTCTGGGTCTTCAGGTTATCGCCTTGCTTTTCGCATCGCCTGCCGTGTCATATCTGATCCGGATTTCAAGTGGAGCCAGTCACCTGCCACCAGAGTTGTGGCCGAGGATACTCGAGATGCTTCAGTTGGGAGGTATGGTTATTGCTGGTTCGACAGTCAAACTTATACCAGCGATCAGTATAGTCGCAGGAATAATCGGGCTTGTTTTATTAGTGCAGGGGGTCATTAATAAAAACACCATCCAGGTATCTGCTTATGTCGATAACTCAATAATTGAAAAGCGTTTATGGAAAATTATTTTATTATGTATACCCATTGTTCTTGTCATTAATGTAGTTATTTTCAGAAACGAAAATATTATTGTCCATAGAAGATCTTTGTTTTATAGCACCGTCTTCGCTCTTGTTGTTCCTGCAATATGGTGGCTGCTGCGCAAAAAATGGAATCAGTTTGGGAGTTTTGCAAGAAAGTGTATGTCTGTAAGACAGGTCAGTCTGGTTTTGTCGGATCTTCCATCTGTCATGATGCTGGTTCCGTTTCTATTATTGCTACCCATTCATTTGATGAAGCCTGTATATACACCCTATGCCCTGGTTACTTTAGCTCCTTTCTTTATATTGGTTGCCAGTCGTGGCGTTATGAGTTTCAGTGGATTCAAGAGAAACATTTTAATCGCTGGTATTGCGGCTTTATCCATCTTTTCGTTGGTTCAGTCAGAAAATATACCCGATCCTACAGACTACAAATTGCTTGCCAATAAACTGCTTCCGGAAATAAGCGAGGGGGAAATATTACTGGTTGATGATAAATGGTATATTGTACCTGTCATTTATTATTTCCCGCCATCAAAATATATGTTATATCCATCATCTGTGTTTATTGATGGTGCGGCTAATATTTTTACCGACATGGCCGGCCGGAAACATAGCCGTTTTTGGTTGATTGATTTTGTCTATGATGACAAGCAAAAAGAAGACTTGCGATCCAGAGTTATTTTATTGCAAAAAAAATATCGAAAAGGAAAAGAGTTAAGAGCAAAAGAAGGTGTTGCTATTCTTTTCGAGAATGACAGGAAAATAAATAATAACTAAAATATCAGGAAATTATTAAGTCATGGACTCATTTAGATGCAGGAAGTCAGGTACAAAGATACTATGTTGTGCTATATACATTTAATTTTAAAGGGCTGGTGAAGATATGTGTGGTATCTGCGGAATTATGAAAACAGGGTTGCCATCGTCCAAGAGTGATGGGGAATTAATCAGTCAGATGACGGAGACATTAGCACATCGTGGCCCAAGTGATCAGGGAACATGGGTAAATGAAAAAATTTCACTTGGCCATCGCCGACTTTCTGTAATTGATCTTTCTGATGCAGGTCACCAGCCCATGACGAATGAGGACGGTAGCGTCGTTATTGTCTATAACGGAGAAGTATATAACTTCAAGGAGTTAAAACAGTGTTTTAAACTTGAAGCGCGCGGGCATGTATTTAAATCTCAAACTGACACAGAAGTGCTGATACACCTTTATGAAGAGATTGGACTCGATATGGTTCGGGAACTGAATGGCATGTTTGCAATAGCTATATGGGATAATCGGCAGAAATCCCTGCACCTGATTCGGGATCGTTATGGCATTAAACCGTTCTTCTATCAACAAGATCAAAATAACTTTCGTTTTGCTTCTGAAATAAAGGCTATTATCAAAGATGACAGAGTTTTAAGAAAACCTTCCATGCAGGCACTTCATGATTTTCTGACATTCAATTACGTGCCGGGTATACAGACGGCATTCGATGGTATTTACGAAATCCCCCCGGCGCACTATATGACTGTCAATGCAAAGGGGGAGTTTAAGCAGAGCCGTTATTGGGACCTGGACTTCACCGTTGATAATACAATCGATGAGAAAGTGGCAGTCGAGCGTTCATATGAATTAATGAATCGTTCTGTAGAACGAAGGCTGATTGCAGACGTGCCGATTGGTGTGCTCTTATCCGGGGGACTTGACTCAAGCACGTTGGTAGCATTAATGAGCAAGAAAACTTCAGAACGCATCCATACCTATTCTGTAGGATTTGAAGACCAGAGTTTTAATGAATTGCCATATGCACGAATCGTGGCCAAGAAATTTAATACTATCCATCGGGAAGTAATAATAACTGCAGATATGGTTAAAGATATGTTGCCAAAGTATCTAAGCTACATAGATGAACCGTATGGCGATGGTTCGGCAATACCGACCTACTATGTATGCGAGATAGCAAAAGATGAAGTCGTTGTTGTGTTATCTGGTGAGGGGGGGGATGAGACTTTTGCAGGTTATGAAACATATGCTGCCTATCATATCTCAAAATGGTTTAAACGAATCCCGGGATTTATCCGAAATGGAATTATTGCCCCACTGGTTAACAGGTTGCCTGCTTCTGATAAAAAATTGAGTCTGGAATTCAAGCTAAAAAGATTTTTAGGTGGGCAGGATTTACCGCCGGAGCTAGCTCATCTCTGGTGGAGAGTTGTTCTTGATGAGAAGCAAAAAATGGATCTGTACACTGATGATGTAATAGAACAATTGGCACCGCAGCCGTCTGATCGACATTTTAAGGAAGTATATAAGCGTTCAGATGCAGTTGATATTCTCTCCAGGCTGATGTACCTGGATTCATCAGTGTTTCTCCCGGATGATTTGATGATCAAGAATGACAGGATGAGCATGGCACATTCTCTTGAGGCACGTGTTCCATTCACTGACCCGGAATTAACAGAGTTTATGGCGAGTGTTCCCCCGAATCTGAAAATGAAACGGATGCGAAAGAAACATATTATGAGACTTGCCATGAAGAATGATTTGCCTGATTCAATTCTGAACAAGAAAAAGGTGGGTCTTGAGATGCCATATTCGAGATGGTTAAAGAATGAATTGAATGATTTGGTAATGAAATACCTGGGTGCCGATAATATAAAGGCTACAGGTCTTTTCCGTCCTGAGGCCGTAAAGGAACTGATAGACAGGCATGTGGCGGGAAAGCAGGATAATGGCAGGGTCTTATGGGGTATGCTTAACTATATGATGTGGTATGAAATGTATATATTATCAGATTGATAGCATCCAGCGCACTGATATGATGCACTCTCTACCGGTCGGAAACGTTCCAGTTCCGTATTGTATTACAAAATCATTCTTTAAGTAGATTATATGAAAGCGTGGATCAGGATATTTTGTATATACGGTCTGCGTAGGATATAAAAAGAATGGGTTTCATTTAACTGGCGTTGGCTAGATCTGGATATATAACAACAATCAATCGGGATAATCTTGACAGCAACAAATCGAATCATATCTACATTATTAATTATAGTCTGTTTAACTATTTTGTTATGGCTGCCTGTTTTCCGTAACACAGAGGGTTTTCTGGACCCATCTGTTTGCCTGCTGTTTTCCGTATCTGGTGCACTGTTTATTTTGTTGCTGGGCTGGAAAACACCGATGTATCGTCCGGCAAAATGGTTTGCCCTTGTGATCCTGGGGCAAGGGATCTCCTTGCAACTTATTGATGCAGGGCCGACCATACACTATCAGCACTATAGTCCTATAAACGGGGTAAGCTCGGGGCGGGAGGTGATCCTGCTGGTTCTTCTGGCATTTCAGGGTAGCATAGTAATATGTTCACTTCGAAAACACCTCGGTAAAATCATTAACTGGATAGTAGGCAGGCTAGGCCTGGTACGGTCGATTATTTTATTAACAGCATTTGTCGTAGTGGGTGCATTTCCCTCTCGTGTGTTACCAGAATATGGTATTGAACTGGTATTATCAGGATTAGTTGCATTAATACAACTGGGTAGTCTGATAATGGGTATTATTGCAATACCACAGTCATATTACTCAAAATGGGGAGAATGGATCAATCAAGTCCTCAATGAACCGGATAACAGGCGGGGGTTCTTTGGGATCAATTTTGATAGATTGGCTATTGGATGTGCAGTTTGGACGACAACAGTAGCCACTTTACTTGTTGTTTTCTCATATGATATGCACCCTCATGTTCCTGATGAGGTCGCATATATTTATCAGGCCAAATATTTCTCTGAGGGGAGTCTAAGTGTGCCTGCACCACCCGTACCAGAGGCAACTGAAGTATATCTCATTGATTGTGATCAGCAGCGCTGTATATCGACTGTCCCACCAGGGTGGCCTGCCATGCTGGCTGTCGGGGAAAAGTTAGGACTTCCATGGATGGTCAACCCGGTTCTGGCGGGAATAAATGTGCTACTGCTATTTTCCTTGTTGAGTAATCTTTACGATAGAAGGATGTCAAGACTGGGGGTTCTACTGGTGGCGGCATCCCCCTGGTATCTGCTGATTTCAATGAGTTTTATGACACACACTTTTTCACTGACCTGTGCATTGGTGAGTGCATTGTCAGTTGTTAAAATGTATCAGGGGAAGACATTCCTGTGGGGTGTGTTGGCAGGTTTAGCTATTGGAATACTCAGCCTGAATCGCCCGCTGGAAGGGGTCATGGTGGCAGTAGTACTGGGCCTGGCTACGTTATTTATACCTGGAAAGAGATTTCGGCTGGGGCCTGTAATGATATTAGGAATATCCACATTGTCCATAGCAGTGCTGGTATTTCCATATAATGAAGCAATGACAGGTGATCCCTTCAAATTCCCCATTATGGAATATGCAGACAAGGTGCTTGGTCCTGGTGTAAATTCACTGGGTTTTGGTGCTGACAAGGGGATATCCTGGGGTGGTCTTGACCCGTTTCCCGGACATGGGCTTCCGGATGTAGTTGTGAATGCAATGCTTAATATCGTTGCCATGAATATTGAAATGTTTGGTTGGAGTGTTGGTTCGCTATTGTTAATTATTTTTATGTTGTTGTCTCGCACGCCAGGAAGATATATTAATGCTGATAAATGGATGTTATTTTTTCTTTTCATTATTTTTGCTATGCAGAGTCTGTACTGGTTTTCCGGTGGACCTGACTTTGGAGCACGGTATTACTATTTGGCGGTGATACCTTTGATCGCGCTAACTGTTCAGGCAGTTAGCTGGTTAGGTAAAACCATTTCAGACAGTGAGCAATTTTCTTGTGATGGAAGTGTACTGGTGATCGTGGGCATATTTATTTTATCATTCTCAGCCATGGTAAATTTTCTGCCATGGCGTGCTATTGATAAGTATCATAATTATCGAGGAATGCGGTCTGATATACGTAATTTAATTGATGAAAATAATTTTGGAAGATCATTAATTCTGATCAATGGCAAATCACATCCTGATTTAGATTCGGCAATAATATATTCTACTATAGATCCGTATGCTAATGGACCCGTAATTGTCTGGAACCGGAATTCAGAGGTAAAAAAGTCTTTGCTAAAAGCTTATCCGGATCGAAAGGTATGGGTAGTAGATGGACCTTCTATAACAGGCTCAGGGTATAAGCTTGCCACTATCGTGAAATGATCAATAATTCAAATCTGATAAAATTTATTATATTCAAGTTAGCTAAAGTAGTGTAATTGTTGCGGTTTTGAGACCCTTCCTAATAATTAGTCAAAAATCATAATATGTGATTGAATATGCGAGAACGAACATTAAAATAACCATGTGTTCGACAGGCTCTTAGTTTTTAATATTAGTAAAGGGGAAAGGAATGATGCGCAAAGCATTTCGTAAGATTCATAAATGGGTTTTCATCTTTACTGGTGTTTTTACTCTCCTATGGGTTCTTACAGGTGTAGTTATAACATTGCCAGAACATAGTGATTGGGAAAAACTCCGTGTTAGCGATAAAGTAAGTCTTGCGAATTACAGAGATATTACCTTATCGCCTGCTGAGGTTCTTGTGAAGTTAAAAAATGAACGTCCCTTATTCGAATATGCAAGATCAATTCATTTTGAGAACATACAGGGAAAGATTCTATACGCAATACAAGATCAGGATGGGGAAACACATTTGATCAATGCCCTTACCGGGGAGTATTATGTTTTTTCTGAAAAACTTGCAGAATTGTTTACACGGGAAATCTTTAGCATCAAAGAGGCAGTTAATGAAATCACTCTAGTAAATAACTATAGTATTGATTATTTATGGGGTGAGCTTCCAGTGTATCGACTTAAATTTGAAGGTCGCGCATCTGAAATATTCTATGTTAGTCCTGTCAGTTCCAAAGTGTTTAGAAGTACATCATTTGGCCGTATAGCCAATATTGCCGGCTTTCTGCATAACTTTGCTCCGATTAGGACTTTTTCAGGAAGTGACGCGCTACGGTGGGGATTCATGTTATTTGTGGGCCTGGTCATTTTAGTAGGAACAGTTACGGGCGTCTATTTAACCCTCCCGAAACGTAAGAAAAGACTGTAGTCATACAAATATAGAAGTTCGCAGAATGGTATTGGCTATTATCAGAGGTGCTTTTATCAGGCTGAGTTTTTCTTCCTTGAATTGAGATAATGTTGATTGTTCGCGTATTATCTCAAATAGTTATATGTGGCCGTAAAAAGGTCTTTATTGGCGTGGGGGGTTTTCGTTAGTGATTTGTTCCAGTCTGGTAATTTCAGATATATGTCATGTGATTTCCAGAGTAGAGATACAGGTGAGGCTAATTTATAATGAGGCTAAGAGATATTCATTGATGATTCTAAGTATTGCAGTTGCTGCGAAGGGAGAGTGTTTATTTGATGAATTTTTCCAGAAAATGGAAACTAATGGTTTTGATAAATATAATAGATCACTAGTGTCCGGACATTTATTTGAATAAATCCAATTGGTTAAAAGAATCGTTGTATTGCATATTGCAATCA